>Ga0041059_1002822_pt1 | contig 12553 bp, 11 predicted proteins | sample AraColnosormetaG_FD_56232 | JGI IMG/M metagenome (GOLD analysis project Ga0041059, IMG submission 56232) | Arabidopsis roots microbial communities from North Carolina, USA - Col MF nosort | ecosystem: Host-associated > Plants > Roots > Unclassified | place: USA: North Carolina | collected... | reverse complement strand
GAGATGATTAATTTGGCTATCGGATTCGCGAAGACGAAGGGAATTTGCAAGAATGGAGATTCGATTGTGGCGTTGCACAAGATTGATGGTTCCTCTGTTGTGAAGATAGTGAGCGTTGAGTAATCAAGTTTTATTTCGGTTTAAGTTTTTTCGGTTCAATAATAATAAGTCATGGAACTTTAATTTCGGCTTAAACATTGTTTTTGATCATATGATAATAAAGTTTCAGACAGATTTCATTATTTGTTTTTAGTTGTTAAAATTTTGATTAACACCAAACCAAACTAATAATTTTTAAAAAAAACTTGTATCACAAGTTTTGTTGCTTCTCTTATAAACCAAGGGAAAAGTAGATTATCCGGTTTATGGAAAAATAAACATGCATTCACTTATTTTGAATGAGTTTCTAAGCGGTAACTCCAATGGGAACATTCTTGAGTCTTGATGTTCCATAAAGGGTTTCTTCGAAGCGGATGATCTCGTTCTTTGAGCCATAAGCAACTTGAGTTCTATCGTCGAGGTTGATGATGGTCTTGTCAAGCACGGACTTGTGTCCATCACTGCTGAATCCACCAGCATTCTCTATGAGCAGGCCAAGAGGAGCCACTTCAAACAACAGCCTCAACTTTGCCTTAGCCGTAGGAGAAGTCACATTTGTGAAGATTCCTTTCTCCTTCACAATAATCTGCCAAAAACCCAAGTTACTACTAAAGTCAAGTTTCCAGTCACAAGTAGAAAAAATCCTGTTATAGTGTTGAAGAAGAACAAACCTGGTTAACATCAGGAACCATTCCTCCGGTGTATCGCAGTGTGTATTTCTCTTTCACGTAGTAATCAATCAGCTGATTTCACAAGAAAAGCATTCAGAGTGAGGATTAGATTTGAGCAAAGATTAAAGTTAGATCGATCCAAAGCAAGAACCTTGCTGTATTCGGAGTTGTCGAATGTGGCTCTTAAGTTTCCTGGTGAGAACATTTTCCCTTCTGCGATCTCTGTTGTCTCCTTTACATGCTGCCATTTCCCTGAGGCAAAATTTTGAGCTTAGTTTAAAAGCTTACCAAAGAAGGAATCTTGATAAAACAGGACTAGACCAAAACCTTCATCAAGAAGCAAGAACTCATGAGTTCCTGGAAAGCCCTTAACAGCCAAAACATAAGTGGTTCGTGGACCGTAGATTCCCATGGCTGCAGCCACTTGATCTCCTCCAGTGATTCCGGTTAACTTGTCTCCAGGCCAAACACCGAATATGGTTCCCACAGTGAAATTTGTATCCACAATGCTTGATCCATCCAATGGATCAAACGCAACACTAAACCCACCTGTCCAAATAAATTTCATATTCTTTCGATAACTATTTTTCGCGCGATTTAAAGAAGCGGAAATGTTAGTTAAGTTTATGTAAAACCAACCTTCCACTGGACCTCCCATGTCTTGAAGCTCAGGTACTTCTTCAGAGCAAGCATACTTGCACACATGCGAGTATTGCAAAGCCTATAAAACCAATACACAAATCAAAACCTAATGAACCATTTTTCTGATACAAAGCTTATGACATAAGTTAATTCAAAATGTAACAAAAAACCTCAAAGAGAAGCTTATCAGCAAGCATATCAACAGCGAGTTGTTCATCACCAAAGGAATTAACACAAGCTGTTCCACCGCAAGAAGCTGTTCTAACTTTAAAAGCTATTGTTCTCAATGCTTCTCCCATACACATCAGCAAAGTTCTCAATCCCTTGTCAGGAGTTGCTTGTGCCAAAAACTCTTCCTATACATTCAAAAGTAAGAAACTTTAACTGAAAGATGGAATCTTCATAATACAGAATTTGAATAAAGATTGAGTCTTTGTGTTACTCAACCAAGCTTTGGCCAATTTCACATTTGGTCACAGTTGAAGCACCATTGCTCTTAGCTTTTGTGGCTTTAAGTTGCGATTTTGGTGCTAATCGTAGTGAATCTCCGAAGATTGAGCTCGATTTTAGACGCTGCTTTTATCAAATTATTACAATTAGTAATCACTAGTACTGAACAAATCCTACACTGAAGATAAGCATAAGTGCAAAGGATAACGAACCTTGAAGCTGGAGGATGTGGAGTAGGAAGGAGGAGAGACCAATGTAGAGGATCGTTGAGAAGAGACACTTGGGGGAAGGATCCCACGTGAGTAGCACGCGATGCTGGTCTCCATTGTTAGAAGCTCGAGGTTTTTTGATCGAAGAAGAAGAGCTTTGAGTAGAGAGAATGGTGAAGACAAAATAATCAAGAACACAAGTGGACTTGGAAGAGATAAAGGCTGTTCACGGTCAGAGTGACACGTGGCAGTAACTGAAGAAGATATGATTAAGCTCTGGTGATGGGCAATTGGGCGAGAGAGAGACCGAGGCAAAGAGATGTGTTGAGAGGCTTTGATTTGCGTTCATTCATTTTTTGTGTGGTTATGAGATTCTATTATCTTCAATTTCAGTTTACATCACCAATGACATACAAACCAAATTATATTTGTGTGGCTATGCAAGTAGAAGTTAACATTACATTTGGTTGTTTATTTTTGTATAAAATATATCTGCCAAAAAAAAAAGATTATATCAAAGACAGGTTTCGATCCTGTGACCTGTGGGTTATGGGCCCATCACGCTTCCGCTGCACCACTTTGATTTTTTGATTTAAATAATAATTTTAAATTTATAAAGATTATTAAATATACATTTTTGGAATGTCATAAGATTCCTCATTAATATCTAAGGAATGACAGGGAATATTATAAGATTTTGTTACATATTTTTCATTTTAGTTTTTGTTAACTTAGAAAAAAAAATCATTTGTTCAGTTTTTGGTTATTGTAAATTGATTTTCATTAGTTTGATTAATGGCTAATAGCTCTCAATAGCCTCTCATACGGCTATAACTTTACCAACATTTATCATAAACCTTTCCACAATGGATTTGAACCAAGAGATCTTTAAATTCAAAACTTTGAGAAAGATCTAGAATCCCTACTAAACACAAAAAAGCTATTTGGTTTACCATAAATAATTTTAGTTTATTACATAATTTTACATATTAAATAAGCATTGACAAATATAACAATAAAATCCACAAACGTCCGTGCAAGACACAGAATAAACCCTAATACACAATACAAAAGGATATGAAAGAAAAAGTGAAACCAATATTACAGCAAATCAAACAGTAACACTGAAAACATAATCAAAATCTATATACAATATTCAGTTATATTACACTAAAAGCCAATAACTTATAAAAACCATGAACAAGAAACTTTGTAGAACATCGCTTCTACATCCGTTACCAAAATCCTCACCACCTCCTCCACCATGACCTCCACCGCCACCACGGCCTCCTCCTCCGCCACCGCGAAGCTCCCGACGCCAAACTGGAAAATTGATCTCAGAAGACGTTTCATGTTTCAGATTGGCTAGTGAGACAGAGGTTACAGTGGTTGAACCAACGACTTGAATATGTGCATGGATCGCTAGTAGTAATAGTAACATCAGAGCGATTGGGGTAATTGATTTGTGTATAACCATTTTTTTTTTCCGTTTATCTTCAAAAAGAACAAGATGTGTTTGTGTTATTCACCTATAGACATCTCTATTTATACGAATTTCATCCCGCCAACGTCTCAATCTTTTACTTTTATTATTACTATTATATTATGATAACTTTCAAGAACTATTCTAGTTTACCTCTGAGAAAAAGAAATGGAAAATGGTCCGGACCGAAGCAAGATGTTGAAGTCAAACTTATCCTTGCATATCCAATCGTTTTATTGAAATGGCAAATTAGAAATAGAAACCACAAATCAAATATACGTCAATCTTCACATATCAGATGTGGATTTTGAAACTTTCTTCATTATGTTTTGAATGAAACTTTCTTCATTGAGTTTCATACGAAATTGTTTTTTTTTTTTCGTATAAATTCAATTTTGTTTGTGTATGTCAAAGGTTGAATACTTGAATCTTTTGTTTTTCCCAAACATTTTAAATTAATACTAATGTTGTTTGGTAAGACGCACAAGTTTCGTGCCTTGACTATTCAATCTAGGTTTTATAATGTTGATCAACTCTTGTAGTAGTGTTGGCTAACGTAACCCAGGAAAAATGTAAAATGCATTCACATTTAACGTATTAGTTGATTTATGGAATTTGGTTTCTATTTGAACTATGTTTAAGGAAGTTCACATTACATACCAGATTTTGTAAGGTTCGTCGAAGATCTTATGGAACTGGTAGTACATACTTATTAATAGAGCAACTAAGGATATTGATTCTCTGACCATTGACGTTGACTTATTATATCTAGTATGGTATAACTAATAGCAGTATAGCGCTATAGTAGAGTTTTGTGCACAAACCCATTGTAACTTTCTGATTTTTGGGCATCAGAAAGCGAGATTCAGTTGAAGAGGTCGTAACTCGTAAGAGATATTCACAAAGATCCATATATGTGGCAAAAGAGCTATGTTGGAAAAAAAATGTAATGAATGCACTATTGGTCCATCCATATGATCTACCTAAAAACTGACACAAGACAGGATTTTTGGAGTCTGTTCAAAAATCATCAATACATAGCAAAACACAAGCAAAGATCACAAGACATGGTAAAGGATGAGAACGATCTTGCTTATTGGGTCATGCTGCCATGTCAAATGATTCTTGGTGTCCTGCTACTTCTCCATCTTCAATGTACCTTGACTCTTTTATACACCTGATTACTGTTAAAAACGATTGAACAGACATGTCATCAATCAATTTCAGTATTCACACACACTACACTATTGCTTCAGCTTCTATAGTTTCTATGTGTGAGACCCAAAATGCCATTCCCTGAGCTATAATCATCACAGATAAGAGTTTTTCTTGTATCAAGACACTCATAGTTGTTCATGAAGTTTACCACATACCAAATGATAGTCTCAAAATATCTGCAAACATAGCCGTAACCTATCATAACCTAAGCCAATCATCAACCAAACAAATGATCTAATTCCAAAGAAAGAAGAAGCAGAGGAAACAGAGACAGTACCTCTCACTTCTACATCAACAGGTAAAGCATCACCACTTGCACAAAGAATCCAACCAAAATCTCTTTGAATCTTCTGACTTTGCCTCCATCCGAGAAGTCGAAGCTGTACTTACTAGTCATGTTATGATGCAAAAGTCCCCAATTCCTAATCCCTTGCTTAGCATCTTTCTCAACAAGCTCAAAGATATAAACCTCTGAAACACCTTCTTTCCTCAACGGTGTTCCACATCCACTTCTCAGATGAGTCAACAAAGCTTTCAAGAACATCTCACTATACAACAACGTCGCATCTACTTCACTAGCATCAATTCCAGAGCTAGGCCAACCAGTCTCCGCCACAATCACCGGAAGATTCTCATGACCCATAACAGCCATAGAGCTAATCACAGCATCAACCATCATATCAAAAAGATTCCGGTATCTTACTCCGGTGGTCAGATCATCTCTGAAATTGAACGGGAACTCTTCAAAAAGAGCAAATCCAATCGGAATCGAGAAGCTAGACCGATACATATTGTAGGGATAGAGATTGATCAAGAAAGACGAATTCGTTCTTTCGAGGAATTGCAAAATCGGTCTGATGATAACTTCTCCGTTAGGTTGTTGAAACTGCGCCGACGAAGGTGGAAATGCCGTGGGTACGATGTTGAAGAAAGAGAACGTCGTTGATACAGAGATCTTGTAGATTCTCAGATCTACAAGAGATAGATGAACATTCTGCATCGCACGGAGGAGAAACGGAGATACGTCCGGAGAATACGAAATCACGTCGTTACCGACGGAGATGATTGAGATCTTGGTGCGAGGATAAAAAGGAAGCACATGGCGATAGACCCAACGCATCGCGAGAGAACGATTTGAAGCGAGGAGAGGAACTAGTGGATTTGGTACGGAGAGGAAGAGAGATACGTTTGTGTAAGCGAAGGCACGAATCATCGCCGGATTTGAATCGAGGAGTCTCACCGCCGGAATGTTCATTGAAACGACTTTTTCGGCGATTCTGTCCGGTGAGAGTTGTACGGTGCCGGAGATTGAAGCTGGAGTCGAGTATGTGACTCCGATCGTTGTGGCGGAGGTTGTCGTAGGTGTAGCTATGGCGGTTAACGAGATAAGGAGGAGGAGATAAGAGGAGAGAGAGTGCATTTTCTTCATTCTCTTTTTCTTTCTTTCTTTCTTCGAAGTTAGAGAGAGAAAGTGAAATCGGAGACTGAGAATTCTGATCAAGAGAGACTAAAGGTTGAAGACGAACTATGTGAGAGAATGGGCGGGAGGATTCTGTTAGAGGAGTTAATGTTCCTCTGTGCTACAGTGTATGTTTGTAACTGTAAACATCACTCGTAACCTAGACGTTGATGTGACTACACGTGTCAGATGTTTGACCACAGTCTTACGGCGTTGAATAGTATAGTCAAAACCCTCTATATTACTTGGAGGCTTCTGTCTAGAGAAACACAGAAAAAACGAAATTGAAGATTTATAAGGAAAGTTTCAGACTTTTTATAGATAACCAAATCACCACACAAACATAGAATTTTAGGAGACATCAATGGAAATAAGAACATCAAAGCATAGATTACACACACGCTCTCACAAAGAGAAATCAAACTGAATCAGTTTGGCATTAACTTCAAATTTTAGACTAGAGAGGAGAAATTATTGGATTTTAAGATTCAGGAACGGAGGCTGCTGGTACACCGGCGGCGACTGCTGCGGCTGCAGAGCGTTTGATGGAAGCGGATTTGATTAAGTGGTTGTAACTTCCCTTCTCCTTGAAGAGCTGAGCGAAATGGTGCTTGCAGTACAGGATTCCTTCAAGAGCTGCGTAGTTGGAAGGTGAAATTGGGCAACCTCCATGTGAGCACTTGAAGCAGGACTTGTGATATGTCTGGCTCTCGACTGTTACCTGCATATTTCAGAATCGAAAAAGACGGATATTTGTGACCAAATAGCTTTTAAAAATCCCATAAAGAGTTTTCATATTAAGTCTCCTTTATAGGTTTAACATGCAAATTAAAGTAACAAGAACCGATATCTCCAGGGTCTATGCATCTGTGCAAAACATTTGGTTTCCTTGCAAGTTCTCGGTAACTGAGGGGATTATGTATCTATCCTCAACATGAAATAGAAAACACAGGAGAATTCTTGCAAATGATGGAACTGTGTTTTAGAGTAATACTCCAACATAGACCTTAGAGTGCAGAAAGGTGATTCCAAAGCTTCAGTTAATGGAAAATGCATGAGTGAAGGAAGAGCAATGAAAGATTAAACGAGTTATAACCTTTTCAATAGGATACACAGTTTTACTACAAGTGGCGCATTTCTCTTGTGTACCAGAGAACCTGCCAGCAACTCGGCTAGGCGTCCTTGTCTGAAAACAAACCAAGAAGGAAATATAAGAGAAAAGTTCAATCAGAAAATGTATCCAAAGAGCATCTGACCAAACCAGAAAAGAAACATTTACCAGCTCAGGAGTTGATTTGTCAGCCGATTTTGCAGCTGTGAGGAAACAAAGTTGCAAGACTGATTAAATCAATAACCAAAAGAAGGGCAAGCGGAAAAAAAACATGAATCGAAGCAGAAACAAAACTACATACGTGACTGAAAGTTCTTGTTGAAACTACCACTCTCCTTAAAGAGCTGCTCAAAATGAGGCTTACAGTACAAAACACCTTCCATTGATGAGTAACTACTCAGCTGTAAAAAGACATTTACTTTATCAAGAGCTGCTTATGGTTACAATAGACATTCAATTCATCATTTAAGCAAGAAGATGGGTAATTCGTAAACTCATTCCTCTAATTAAAGCAGCATCGTTAACATGAATACAAAGATGAGAGAATCAGACCTGAAGCCTGCTTTTGCAGTGAGTGCATTTGAAGCAAGACTTGTGATATCCAACTCCATCAGCAGAGAGAAGCTCAACAGCATAAACAGTCTTCTCACAAGCCTTGCATTTCTGTTGAGTTCCTGTAAAAGACATCCTCAAAGCCTTGCCTTCACTTTTCTCACCTTCTTCTTCTTTTTCTCACCCTAAATTTCAAAAAACCCAGAAAAAATGGTATAAGAGGAAACCCCTTTGGAAAAATCTTTCCTTTTTCTAAATATTCGAATAACAAAATCGATCCATTGCTAATTGAAACAAGATTGTATCTATACGAAGCCGATCTAGATAGAATGAGATCGTAAACCTTGAGAAAGTTTATCACAAAGTACGGATCTAATACCTCTCCTTGAGCTAAACCCTGTCACGATCTGATCCTCAAAAGAAACTGCAAAAATACACGAATACAGATTAACCAGAGAAAGATTTGAGAGATGTAAGGATGCAAAAGTCAACTTCTTTGTAGAGAGAAGAGCTGTTACGTATATCTCTCCCCAATTAACGAAAAAGGAGGATCTATGTGACGATGATGAGGACGAAGTAGAAGAAGAAGATGATACAGCAAAGGAATAAGAATATCGGAGATTTTGGGTAAAATCCTTTTCTTTTTTTTAATCTTTGAGAAGACAGTGGGTGGGGTTCCACTTTGGCTTGTCCTCTGTATATTTTTTTTATTAGAATTTAATACAAATGTAACTGAAGATTATTATTGGTTACAGAAAATATTTGTCTTCTTATCTTTACCAAATAAAGAGTTTAGATTATCTGTTCATATAACTTTATGCTCCTGGAATGGAATGTGTTCCAGTTTTCTAATCAGATTTGTGTTATATTAGTAACTACCAAATAAACTTTGGCCATACTCATTAAGAAACACCAAAGCATAGAACAAATTAGAAGTCATAATAAATATTACATACATTGCACTTGATCAAACTACTCTAATATTGTAGGCCAATTCTTTGATTGTCCCAGCTTATTTATATATTTTATGCTTAGTATTTGATATATCTAGGACATATCAGAAGGCTTCTTAACGGCTCGGAGCTGAACAGAGTTGTCAAAACAGTGGAAGAAGCCAAAGTGAGGGAACTTCTCATACCAAGTTTCTTGTGGTACATGTGTGTCCCAGTGTTCACCGCTGCTGCTTTTTCCGTATTTGTGAACCCATCCTGATCCGTTGTGACCTTCTCCCCAGCTTCGGTTCCATCTGTCGCCGTGCTTCCCTTCCCACCAAGTCTCACCTTGTTTCACTCCTTGAGCGCTCGGGTTAAAGTTCTCGTCCCATTTGTCTCCCCATTTGTCCCAACCGTCACCTACCCACCGTTCCGCCCACTTGTCTGTGTACTTTGTGCTTCCGCCTTGCCCGTCATACTTCTCTCCCCACCTGGTCAAAACCAATCAAGACATATTTAGAAACACTCTACATTCCCTGTTATTTGGTCACAGCTTGTCTAGTGTCAGTTCTGTTTTGATAACAGTTCAACAAAGCTCGCAGACTAAGCTTCTAAATGTTAATAGAGCACCTTAAAGAGTATGAAAAGGCAATGTTTTGCTACTGAACTGATTTGATGTTCAACAATATAAGGTGTAAAAGTTAAAGGACAAACATTCTAACTTGTGTTAAAGAGATTGATTGATATTTTAAGGACTGAAAGTTAAAGGATAAAGATTCGATTATGTTATTAGTGTTTCGTTATGTGAAAAGAGGATTTTGAGAATACCTCTCGTGCCAGACATGAGCGTGGCCAGCGTCAAGAGGCGTGTTGCGGTCAATGCTGCACCACTTATGAGCCCATTTTTCTGATTTTCCGGTAGCATCGTAATGCTCCCACCATTTCTCTTGCCATTCATCACCTTGTCCACTCTTTCCCCATTTGTCTGCAGTTTTCTCCATATGCACAACACCATTCTCCTGTAATAGACAATTCAAATTAAGTCTCAAATAGTCTATAGTGCGTTAGATTTACTACGGCAACTACTTTACACTAACCTGGCTCATTGACTCTCTCCAGAACTCACGCCACACGTTTCCAGTGGCATCACGTCCTGATTTCTCAGAACCAAGTTCCTTGAACCCAAAATCATCAGAAGCCTCCCAATACTTATCTTGCCACTCAACAACACCATCAGCAGTAACCCCACGTATCATTGTCCACCTGCAAACCACACCATCAGGTCTTTTCTCCACACCCGTTTGCTTCCACCACTTCAATCCATCTTCGCTAACTCCATGCGTTGAAGATTCATCCAAACTATCAAGAACACGAGCTACTTCTTCCGCGTTTGCTGAAGATATGAGATCAAGGTCATGTTCTGTCGATAAAGTCTCGGAGCTAGGCTTCGTCTCAGCCTCTTTTCGAACCTCAATCAAAGACTCAAAAGGCGGGATAGTAAAGCTATGTCTTTCAGAAGAAAGCATACTCTCATATGGTATCGAAAGAGAATCCGCTGATTTATCTTTCTCCAATACAGGATTTGGCAAAGTTGGAAACTCAGCAGGCTTTTCCACAGCCTGCAAGTCCACAGAACTAATTTCACTACCTTGAGGAGGTGTCCATGACCAAAAATCTGGTCCTGGTGTCTCAGTCCCTGAAGTTTCTGACCGTGGCACATACACTGTTCTGCTCCACATTCCTAATAAAATTTCCAATAACATAGCCAAGTAAGGTGACTAATACTATCATTAACTTTGGATTGTGCTAACAAGTAGAAGATTTGTACCAAGTTTAGCATTTTTCGGTGTCTCTGTGACTTCACTTGTGACAGTGTTGTCTTCATTTGGGAATCCTTCTTTGCCGTCGCCGGAATTGTTAGAGGCGAGAATAGCTCTAGCTGCGGAGATTGCGGCAGCGGCACGATCAACGACCTGCATTCGCTGAATCCGATCTCTTTCCTCAACGGAAACCTCGAGGATCTTCTGAAACTCATCGCTCTTCTTCTCCAAGTCTCCTCCTTTCTCCTTCTCACCATCAACAGCTACAACATTCTCTGCAATTTTTTCAAAGGCCTTCTCTTTCTTCTCGCGATCAACAGCGTTCTTCCACATATCGAGGTACGATTCGCGTCCTTCATTTGAAACCCTAAGAATCCTCACACCGGTTCTACTACCCCTTAAGCTCCTCCGGCTCGTAACCGGTGCGGTGAAATTCACAGAAGCGGAGAAGTCACGTTGTCGTACTCGTTGTCCGTCGTCCCAATGAGAGGAACCCAAAGCTGCCCCTATAGAAACACCTAAACGCAAAGCCATTTGTTTCTTCTTCTTCTTCGCTTGCAATTCCAATTACAAGGAAGAATCAGTTTTAAAAACTTGTAATCAAAGAGAAAGGCGAAACCTTTGTGAGATCGTAGGAAAATTAATCACAAAGGAAAGATTTTTGTTACCTCAAGTTGAGCTGAGTCAAATCAAGATCTGTCCTCGAACGAAACTCCAAAATACACGGAAGAAGAAAATGATGCAAGCAAGGAATAGAATCTCGAGGATTGTGTTTAAGGACACAGTGAGTGTGGGATTGTAACTTGTGTACTTTGGCTCTCTTTTTTTTTCTTATGTCGGCACCAAATATCTGGTACTTCTTTTTTTTTTGGCGGGTGGTGCCAAATAAATGGTTTATTTGATTGATTAACTGTGTAAATTGTAACTTTTTGCATCATATTAATCATTAATAAATGGAATCAGTATAACGAAGTTACTTAATATACCAACTAGAATTAATATTCCAAGAATAAATTGATTTAGTTGCAAGAAAAAGTCTACATTGGCTACTTGCTAGTTATAGCATGAAGGAGAAATGATTTCTTTCATCAACACTCAAATTGGAGAAAAGGTTAAGGGAATAGAGTAAGAGAAATCTAAATAAGGAAAATGACTGGGATCATAGCTTTTCTCAAGTTCCATTAATACTCGATAGTATATGATCTCAAGAAAAAAAATGTTTTACTTCGTCTCAAGATAAAATCAAAACCAACAGAGAGTCTAGAATAAAAGTGAATAGATAAAACTACAGCTCCTGAGAAATGATAATGGCGATTCCTTCCGATACTTGTTGAAATCTAGCCTCCTGCATTAGGAAATCGAATCAGGATCCATGTTCACTTAAGTATATAAATCTTGGACAATCTATTATACTTAAAGGATTATAATCTAATTGCTCTTAACTACAATGCACAACCTTTCAAATAGATATAGCCTTGTTGACAAGGTTTCGCCATTAGAGAAGAAAAATGAAACAACTAATCTTAAATCTCAAGTTACAGAATCAGTGGTGTTCAATTCAACTGAAATGAAAGCAATAAATGGGACTATTGCATCAAAAATAAAACTGAAGTGAGTTTGTTATTACCTCATATGTTGCTAGGGTACATGAAGACTCTGACTCTAGCTCCCTGAGAGTAAACACAGCAGATCAAAAATGATTAGTCTGGAGGAAAAAATCCAATTAACCATGATTATGTCTCAAGAAGATAAAGTACCATTGACTTGGGTGGTAGGTTTGAAGTGAACTTAGAACGGACAACACCACTGTTACCATGAGGCCTAGTGACTTTGCCCCAAATGCAACGGTAGTGAGAACCGTTCTTCTTTGTCTTTGCCTTGTAGATGTAAGCCAAACGCTTACCCTT
>Ga0041059_1002821_pt1 | contig 12556 bp, 16 predicted proteins | sample AraColnosormetaG_FD_56232 | JGI IMG/M metagenome (GOLD analysis project Ga0041059, IMG submission 56232) | Arabidopsis roots microbial communities from North Carolina, USA - Col MF nosort | ecosystem: Host-associated > Plants > Roots > Unclassified | place: USA: North Carolina | collected... | reverse complement strand
TTTTGTGTATCTAATATGATTTGAATTTTAAAAATCGGATACGAATTTCTTAAAAAATGAATAGTGATACCAAATTCTATACATATCATCATAGAAAAATAAAATAATATATATTTGTTCAAACCAAAACTTTGATTCCGATGAATCCAAATAATCAATTAAATATTTTTTGATGGAAGGATACTAAATCCTAAGATAATATATAGGGAACCCAAGGATTTTAATCTAAAATAATGATCAAATCACTAACATCCTTAATCAAAACAAACAACTCATTTTAAAACGTATATAGTACAAGGTATACATAAATAATATATTCACAAAATAGAATAGTATCTCTCAAAAATCTTCCAAAATCAAAATCGATTTATTGGCTATTCCCCTTTAGAATTTCCACCATCCTAAACCCTTTATCGCTTCTAGATCTAAGAAATCCATAACATGATCGTCAATTTGCTGGTTCATAATTCTCAATTTTATTTTCCATGGATTTAAAAATTAAAATTCTCATATTAACTTTGATGGGAAAGTAAAGATTAATTTAACATAATTGGCGAAAGGATTTCACCGGATTTTACTAGTATTCTCTGGCTAACAAAGAATAAATATAGTCAGAGTATTGTTGCGCTAATGGTTGGGTTTCTAGCTAATGGTGTTGTTATAAAATAGAGTAAATCAGATTTGGGTGATCCTATCGACATTTAAGATTGACCCATATATAATTTTGACTTTTGTTCAGTTGATGGTGATGTATGTAAAGATTCGTAAGAAAGGGGAGAGAGAGATGAAAGGAGCACACTGCACAAAAGAGAAAAAAGATTTATTCACTAGGATGTCTTTTGAAGAAGAAAGAAGAAGGAGAGCGTGATGTACAAACACAGGATATATTGTCAATATTACATATATTATACATAATATCTCTTTCTATTGTTTGAAGTGTTATTTTACCAATTAAAGTATTTTTGTTGGTTATATTTGCCAATTCCCCATGAATTTTTTGATTATTGTCATTGTTAGTCTTGGGCATTCGATTATATATTCGGTTTCGGAATATATTTATTTAGTTATCAGTTTTTTCGGTTCTAAAGTTTAGTATCCATTTGGTTATTTTGAAAGTTCGGCTCGGTTTCGGTTCGGTTCCGATTCTTTTGGTTTTAAAATTTAGTATCCATTCAGTTATTTTTCTTTAAATATTTTTGGATATTTTCGGATATTTTTGAGTATTTTTACTATTTTATATATTTTCAACTAATTTTAATTATTTAATCTAGAAATAACTAATATTTTTGAAAATATATTTATATTTTGAAAATTTTTGGTTACCCAAAATATTTTGGTACGTATCTTTTCGGTTTCGGTTATAAAATTTAGTATGCATTCGGTTATTTTCCAATTTTTAGTTTGGTTCGTTTTTTTTGCTTCAGTTTCGGTTCGATACATTCGGTTCAGTTTATTTGTCGTGGCCTAATCATTGTTTACTTTCAGTTAGACTATATAATTTGTCTTGGGATTCTTAGCTTTACAGTATTTGGTTAAGCAAGATCAGTTTTATATTTAGACTATTATATTGTCTTGGTTCAGTGTATAAATATGAAGCAAGAGTGACATGTTGAATGAATTATTGCGTAATTTGTTTATACGGAAATGACAAAGCTACAACAACATTTACAACTGTGACCAACAAATATAAGGAAGATGGTCCAAATGGACACAAGCAAACTTTAAATGTCCATCTTTCTTGGATTAGAAGCTAAAGTCTTCGATATCAGTCAACCCAAGACCTTTCGAATAGCAGCCACCAGCTCTTCTCTTTTCGACGGCTCCACCTGCATCACAAATATTTACTTAGGCCTTTAAAAACCGAGCCATACAGATAAGAATACTAGAGGACCAAAACCTCTGTTTTTCTGGAGGGTTTCGTTTTATACCTTGTTTAGAAGATTAGCAAGTCCTTGTGGCAGAGCTTGCAAATCTGAGGAATTCCCAATCTCTGCAAGTTGGTTCAGTAGTTTCTGCGCTCTCAACTCGCTCAGCTTCAACTCGTAGTTACTAACATTGTCCTTCCATGTAAAGAACACTTGGTCGTCTGTCCAAGCTTCTTCTTTCCCCTTTGCAATATCAGAGTTGCAGAACCAATCCTGAATCAGACGCATTGAAGATTTATATGCTAAGTTGTCTCCAGATGCTTCTCTTACGTTTTTCACAAGAGAGCTCTCAGCGATTCTCCTATTGAGCTTTTTGTAGAAGAAGGACCGCGAGCCGCTCCATTCCACAACACTTTTGATCACTCCCTTTGCAGCCATTCTCATGGAAGTGTCATGAAGTTCTGCAAATTTGGTGGCGATTTGGATATAAACTGGTAAAAGCTGTTTCTCTCGGGCTTTAATCTGTTGCTGGAGAAGCTCGATGTTTGCATAGGCCTCGCTTTGCTTGGCATCTTGCAGTTTTGCTTTCAGACTGATTAGCTTCTGGTCCAACCTTCCCATGCACTCTAATAGCTCTTTTGTTCTAAATTTTATCTCTATTGTCCCTTCTGGCTCAAGCACATTTCCACGAGCTGTTTCATCAGCATACATTTCAACATAATCCGAATTTATCTGGCTGTCAACAACAACCCACGCTCCACCGCGCAGCTCTCCCATCATTGGGATGTACACAAACACTGGCTGACGATAGGTTCTCAGATTTTCTACTATAGTTGAACCTGCCTGAAGTATTCCTTCGAAAAGATCTCTCTGCCCACCTGAAAACCCTCTCCAGTTCGCTAGGATAAACAATGGAAGCTCTTCCCGGTTGAAATCCATAAGCGCTTGAGCAGTCTTGGCCGCTGAATCAGGAAACCAGACTTGCCCTGCTTGCGGAACCACTCTTTCATGAGAGTCAAGCTGTCCAGGATCGGCTGGGATGATCTGCATGACAGTCTGTGTCTCAACTGCAACAACTCCAACGGGTATTCCCCCGAGCTTGGCTCTACCAGTCACTACCGTCCTTGCCCAGCCTTCAAGAGTCTCAATGAAACTATTTTTATCAAAGATACCTCCAAGCCATTTACCGGTATTGTCTTTGACCCCAGCTATAGCCGCTCGTGGGTCGCAAGAGTTCTCTGGGACATACTCCACAATTCTCTCCGGTGGATCTAAAGGGGCAAGAACAGGAAGAGGACCACCCACGTAAGCAGGAATGTAGCTGAGCCAGTTGAGAATTGCTGATACGCCTTCAAGATCATCTGAGACTGTAAGATGAACAACACCATTTGTGCCCATGATTTTCGGGCCACCCAGTTGCATGTGAGAGCTATAGACCTCACGCCCAAGTAACTTGTTGAGTGTAGAGAAGCCAGTCAAGATGATCGGCTGATCAAGTCTCTGTATGCACCGCATACCTAGGCGGGCAAGATAAGCACCAATTCCAACCGTTCTTCCACTAACAAAGGTTAAAGTAAAAGTTTCATTGTATGCCTTTGAGTAAGCACCCGCTATGGCCCCACTTCCTGTTAAGTTCTCTACACCAATACCATCTTCTTTGCCAACGATCGTATCAATCACCCACCTAGTTTCCCCACTAGAGAGCTTTACTTCATGGGCAATGACAGATGATCCAATCCTTTCGTGGTCTTCAGGGCTTAGGTATATATACTGAAAACCATTCTCAGGGGAAATTTCATCCGACCATCCAACTTTGAAGCAGGCTTTGACTTCTTCAGCAACCCCAAGTCGGGCACCAGAATTTGCTGCCAAGTAAATCAAGGGAAGCTTCTTGGCACAAGCGAGTTCAGTAACAGCAAGGAAAAACGCGTCCTCTCTAGGACCAAAAGAACCAGCTTTGAAGGTGACATCATTCGCAATCACGAGAAGTTTCCGCCCCATAGGAAACTCTGGGGTCGACATATCTAGGCACCAGGCAACCATTCCAAAGTCGTTGAGACCGGGTGGTCTTTCAACCAGATCTAGAGATGTACCCGAAGAACCTTCTGGTTTTGAGAATACAAGCTCTTTAACATTGATCAGAGTATCCTTATATGGTTTCTTAACTCCTGGGTGTTGTGATGCCCACAACAGTTCCAAGGCTGTCCCAAATGCCTGAAAAGGAAAGAAATAACATAAGGGGGGTTGGAAATAGCCAAAAGAGTAAGCGTATGTGTGAATCTTATGAATTCAGTAACAAACCAACGGGAAGTCATAGCAATAAGTAGTGTTACTCCTCCTTGCTGCTAAACGTTGCCTGTCGAGATATCCCAGGGGCTTATATTGATCACTGATTGGTGTTTCATGCAAAGGTCCCTTCTTGGTTATTGAGTGGTAGATTAAACTGTTTCTTCCAGGAGTTTCAACTTCTCGGTATATCTGAAATATTAAATCACAGCAGGTAAGTCATCGAGATGTGTACTCTTACTCTCTGTATTGTTTGTACAACCAAATTTTTTGTAAGCGGAACTTACGTGGACAGTGCATGTACGGCCTGTCACGTTTGCAACCACAACCCTCCAAGCACCACATGCCAGTCCAGAGGACACCAACCACAGCCGCACTTCCCACTCGCACACGCCCAACCTATGCATTCTCACTCCAACAGATCTATGTATCTCTCGTGCTGCTTCTTCTAAGATCATTTCAACTGTAGTTTCTTCATCCTCCGCATTCACTTCAACTCTCCTGTAAGAAACACGTTGATATTATTAGGATATTGTCTGACATTACAAACAATAACTTGTCAAGGACACAGCCATAGCAACCTGGGGAAAGGCACAAGATCATCTATCTGCTGCTCACGCAATATGCAAAGAAACATATGTGCGTGATCTGGTTTCATTGCAGCATTATGGGCATTCAGTTCCAGTTCCTCCATGGCATCCATCAAAGACCTCAGAACACATTTCGACGTAAACGCCATGGAGATCAGTGTTTGGCTAAGCTGCTTATCCTGCCCTTGCTGCAATATAAATCCATCGTTCATTGTAGCCTGTCGAACAAGAGATCTCAGGAACATCCTCTTGATTGGCACTGGCTTGTCTGTAACAGTATACAGATGCCATTGACGATCTCGAGAAGGCGTATATTGTATATTTGAGTATCCTTTCAGCTTATCCTGCATCAGACAAACAGTAAATAGCCATTAAAAAGAATATGATATGCTTTAAACAAGAAATTTCATCGTCATGATCATACCAACTCAAGGTAAATGGACAGAGGAGGTTCAAGATGACGCAGCAACGGCTCTTCTACATAATACTGTTTCTCCAACGACCAATGGAAAGAATGTCTCATGGGTGTTCGTCCTTCATCTCGCTGAATTATACAGCTGATTACACCAACACCGGCAGAACAGAGGCTTGAACTCACTTCTTCCTCTTTAAGAATTTTGGCCAACTTGTTTACTCTTTCCTGAGCTTGGTCTTCATCCCCACTGAGATAAACAAACCAGAAATGATAACAGATTAGCTAGACACTATATCACCAAAGCTAGTTTATACTGTGTCAAGTACCTGTCCTGAAGCAGACTCATCTGGTTGTTGATGCCCACAATAGCAATGTGCATCATATTGCCAGATAAAGGAGCTCCGGCAGTTTCATAGTCGTTGTGCTTTGTTTCTCTCAATGCTGCACTTATTATACTTGGAAGAAACTGCAAAGATTTGATTATAACCATAGCCCCCCATTTTCTCTTACTACGCTTCTCAACCAATCCTTTTTCAGATGTGTCGGGATCGTCTAAGCCAATGTTTTTTCTTTCCATATGCTCCTCTAGGAACTCCCAGGAAGCAAGAAGACCAGAACGGTGCCACTGCATCCTCACGCTATCTTTAACGACGTAGGGCTGATGACAAGAGTCGGGTTAAAATGAAGTCAAAATTTTCTGTAATCAATTGCAGTACAAAAAGAATTTTGAACAATAAGGGTGCGGAAGAATGAACTCGAACCTGGTATAATCTGCGAATATAAGTCTCAACAACCCGTCTTTGAAGTGTGTGATCGCTATGGTCAAATAGTCCCACGAGAGCGTCTTCAACAGCTAAAGATGCGCTTACAAGATCTTCTATTCTTTCATTAATGGCACTTTTCCTCTTGGGAGTATCCATATTTTCTCCGTCCTCTGTAAACATTTCTAACTCTGAAAGGCTTCTAGCAATGTTTGAACGAAGCTCACTTAGTTTGGTCTGTTCAAGTAATTGACTCGCCTTGAGCGCCAACTACACACACAAACTGATCATTAGTTGAGAGTGTAGACAAAAATATTATAAAACATAAAGCAACCAAACGCACCTCAGAGTAGTTAGTATGGTTAAGTGTTGAGAATCGAATAAGTTTATCTCTGTAAGCAGCAGGATTAGGGTAAACAAGCTGCTCCATGAGCCGGAGAACGAGTTTGTTTTTGTTTTTTATGCCCTGAAAAGAAGAACCAATTCAGTGACATAGTCATGACGGAAAGAAAAACCTGGTCTGAGAAAGATGATCACAGACCTGGTGTGAGAGCACTATATCCACAATTTTCAACAGATCTTTCTTGTATAGCTGACGCATGCGTTCTATAACATCAGCCTATTCAAGAAAAATAAAATGATTATTTAGACGCCTCAGACATCGCTAGTAACCAAAAATCTGTTAATTAGCTATTGAGCCATATAATACCAGCATGTTATCATTGAATAATTCTTCTACTGATAGATATTCTTCAAAGAGAGAATGAACAATAACACGGGCATGACTTTCTCTACCACCTTCATAAGATTTTGCAAGGCTCATCAATGGTTCAATGAGCCTTTCAAGGGCACCTCTCTCTTTCTCATCACAAGAAGATAAATGTGCCTGTTGCAAGAAGTAGACAGAAAAAATTCAGAGAGTAAGAAACAGGATGGTAATTCTAATGGAAGAAATAATAGTCAATTACCTCAAGAATGCCTTTTAAAAGTTTGGCAGGGAAATCGGTGGTCAAAGAGTTTCTGGAAATACTCTCAAATTCCCTATACTTTGATTCTAGCTGATAAAGAGTTTTATTTAGATATGATTAAAAGTCTTGAACTCAAAACAAATATCAATATATAAGAAACCGGATTATGAATACTACACAGGTGTTTACCATGTTCCTGAGATTTTTAGGTAGTCGTGTCGCCAGAACTGCAAAGCACTCTTGCCACTGAAGAAATGGGAGTTCAGGGCTATCAAGGCAATTAAGTAAGTCTTGAACAACCTGCAACGTATGAGCTATCTCATAGTCAAATAATCTAGTAGAAAAGTTGGATCAAATAGGAAAAACAAACAGTGTTTACCTCATCTACTTTATGCTCATAGCCAGCAAGAATCATGCGTGCAGCATTTAATGTTGCGGCACATCTCTGATGAACTCTACCGGATATTGCAGTTGGAAGCCCTAATCTTGGGAAACTTCCATGGAAGGGTTCGGCCTTTCTTACAGCAGAAGGATCATCAAGATCAAGATTGGCTATAAGTTCACCAGCCTGTGAAAAAAATAATGGATGGGTTAATCAATTTAAACAGAACTGTAGGCTTTTTGTTTAGCAATGAAGTGAACCTGCATGGCTTGTCCTTCAGACATTTTAAAATGGATAACTCCTGAAGCAGGTGAAAGAAGTGGCATGCACATCTTCATGACCTCAACTTCGGCATAAGGCGTATCAGCGTCAATATTGCTGTTGTCGGAAATCAAATACCTCATCAACTTGCACGGTGTCTCAGCCATTAACTTTGATGGATCGTGGTCATTCTGAATAAGCCAAAATTGACAGACAGCTTAAAAGCTAAAGATGACTTCAGAGAAACGTGAAGTAAAATGGTAAACACACAAAAAAATTAGCAGAAACCTGTAGCAAACAAGTTCTTCCATCAATGAGAAGACGAGTTCCTGCAGCTTCTTCCTCTGCATATATCACATGGCTTTTGCCATCCAACTGCAATGACAGTGAAAACAAGAAAAGGAAGTGAGATTCTCCAGAAGTTTTTTTCTGCGCGACACATGTATGTCCTTGTCTTGTAATATAGAACAAAGGCAGAAAACTTGCCTGCATCAACAGACCTCCATCACGTAGAGTGTGTATTTCTGCTACCACTTCTGACTTGTTCATTCTTAGCCTGTAGGTTCCTGATCCACCCCGGACTACATCAATCTAGAACAGTTATGTTCATGTTAGTAAGCCTGGTAACAATATCTTCAGCGCAAAAATAATATGGCAGAGGAAAATACGAAATTGCAGAGACGTAAAATTTTGATAGTAGGCGAATACCGTATATTTACTTCCTTCAATATTCAGAGACACTTGAGAATGTACAAGAGATATATGCTGCAAGTTAAGAGAGAAAAAGTAAGCTACAAGAACATTACTAGAAAGGCAAAAGAGATCCCTGGTATTGGATTACCTTTGGAGGGATTTGCCCCTTCTCCAGATAACCAACGTAATCTGAAACCACAGCAGCACTGGTCGCTGATGCTTTCTGGACAGATAGAACATTTCGTCACCAGATAGAAACTTTTCAAGACAAATAAATCTCTGAGAAAGAGGTTCTTACATAGAGAGCTCCGCCGACAACAGAGAGATACCATGGAGGCCTCTCAGCTCTGACCCGCATAGCAATCCTACTATCCAACCAACCAGTGTGAATTTTGTTATCACGGTAATCAGAAGCCTGGTTGACAATTGAAATGATCTTGTCAGGGTATTGCATACACAGAGTGTAAGTTTGTGTGCAAGAAGAAACGTACATGTAAAAGGTCGATCGTGTAGTCAACGTTAGTCCTAATTTCTCCACGGATCTGAATTTCTTTTAGCCCAAGAACCATATTCGCTATCGCCAGGGCTCTGGATTCCCCAAATGCAAAAACATGTCCTGAATGGAAGATTAAAGAAAGTTTCAATTTTTGTAAACTCAAGAAAAGAACCTAGCAGCCCAAATACATTTATTTCATTCAACTTACCAAACTGGGAATCCGAGAACTCGTGGATGCCTCCACCAGACTGTAAAAAAGTAGTCGTAAAATTTAAAACATTGTGAAACACTTATATAGCAGAGTCTCTATAGATATAATTACCTTGACAGAGAAGTACGCCCACACATTTGGCTTGCTCTTAAAACTCAACTCCTGTTGCAAGTTCATACAAGTGTTACCCACAGAGTTCTCAGTGAATGAACTTTCACTTTGCATTCCACAGATATCACATTACCTGAACTCTACCGCTGGTTGGTTTGAACCCGTCATCAGGATCCTCACTTGTCACACGTACAGCCACACAATGACCTTTTGGCCTTATAGATTGAGCTTTATCAAAATCAAAAGGGAAGGCTACAACAGATGTTTTTCGCCAAGAATCATAACCTCCACCATGTTCTATTCCATAGAACCGTCTTATCTCTACGAAATTAAAGAGAAACAGACAGTACATTATTCGTGTGCATGGATAAAGAAGAGGAACCGCTGCCTGTAAGAAATAAGGACGTAGATTATACCAGGGATTTGCCAGAGAGGAATTCCCATCCCCACAGCAACTTGGGCAGCAGGAAGATTTATCTCGGCAATCCACTCAGTGACAGGATGCTCAACCTGACCTCAAACATCAAGTTAAACAAGTCATTCAATTTTCAAGTCCGGACCTTCAATATATTTCAACGCAAAAAGCTGCAGTATGAAACCAACCTGTAAGCGAGGGTTAAGCTCTAAGAAGTAGTACTCCCCAGTGTCCATACTGTAGAGATACTCAACAGTAGCAGCTCCAACATAGTTAACACTCTTAGCCAACCTTCTAGCTGCTTGTTCAAGTTTCTTGACAGTTTCTGGCGGAGCCACAGTAATTGGACCCTCCTCTATGATCTACGATACAAACGATAAAGTAAGAGCTCATGCAATAATTTGCAATCGCTAAAAGGGACTATAACTCAGTTGGAGAACAAAAATTGATGTATATAACTATATAAGAATAAATGGACAGAATGTTTTTCTATATAACCACTAACCAGACAATTAAAAATCCAGAATCAACCACTAACAAACCTTTTGATGTCTTCTCTGGACGCTACAATCACGGCTATGCAGAGCTGAAACATTTCCATGCTTGTCACAGAGCAGCTGGACCTCTAGATGCCGACTCTATACAAAAAAAAAATTAGAAAAAATGAAATGTAAAGAAAAGCAATGCATTACTACTTTAAATTCTCTAGTAAAGTAACCAGATAAGAACTCAGCTAAGCTTCGATCAAGAGATATAGTTAAGCAGCCATACCTGTGACGCAACCTTCATTATGAATATTGGTGAGCCTGGGACCTCACCCTGAACTTGCTTGAATAGAGCCCTAACCTCATCATCATTATGAACCTATAAATTTAAAACCAGAATAAGTACTTATATAGTAATCGGCTTAGTCCACAATCAAAAGGCATATCTACAGAAGCTGACCTTCCTGATTCCTTTACCACCACCACCCCACGATGCTTTGATCATTGCTGGGTAACCGACAACTTGACAGCTAGCAATCGCTTCTTCAGTTGTGTAGACACATGCTTGCCGGTAGATCTCCTCTGGGATGGTTACCAAGTTGCTATTAGGAGGTATTTTAACCTGAAAACATAGGAATTCAGTATATAAAAATGAAAATATATACCTCTGGTACACAAGCTAAGCTTAACAAGAGTAAATTTACTTACATGGGAACCACTCCATGGCAGAGTGGGTACATCAGCAGCTTGTGCAATCAACGAAGAACCAATCTTATCTCCCAGTGCTGCCATTGAAGATGCTGGAGGACCAAGAAATATGATTCCTTTTGCATCTAGGGCATCAGGTAATTCGGGGTTTTCAGATGCATGACCCCAACCAGGCCAAACTGCATCCACGCGTGTTACTTCAGCCATCTGCACACAGGTTGTAGACAAAGATGTTCAGATGAATGAAAAATAACTCCAAAGACCAAAACTTCATTGCTGAAATTGAGCTTAATACATGTGTTCTGTACAGTAAAACACGATAATTCAGATAATAGTAGTTCCCAAAAGTTGGATTCACCTCCACAATCAGCTGAACGTTAGCATAATTGTTATTGTTGGTTCCTCCGGGAACCTCAACAAACTGATCAGCGATTCTGATATGCTCCGCATTGATCCGCATGTCTTCAGGGGTTGCCATCCCCACCAACAATATGGCTTTTTCCGTACCAAATGTTTCATAAGCCCATGTTCTGACACTACGTATAAACTTCACAGCCGCCATTCCATTGTTAGCTATCAAAATACTATGGATCGGCCTTTTCCCTCTAAGTGCTTTACAGAACTCATCCACTTGAGACACCGTCTCATAATTTATACCAGGTCCTACAGCACTATGATTCCCGTTAACCGAGCCAGCCATTGTCACTGCCCTTTAAGCTTCAGATATATCTACAAAACAGCCATAAACACATACTGAATCACTTTACAAAGAAACTGATGCTATCTACCAAAATGACTTGAAAGAACATAACAGGAATATTAAAACAATTCCTAATCTGGTTGCTTAATCTAACAAACAAAGATGCTTCAGATTACAAGGTGGAATTAACAAAGATGACAGCAATGCTTTTGCGTAATCACATGAAGAAAAAAAGAGTATAGAAAAAGCAAAACGCAATCATAAGCAAAGATCTTGCAAGTAAGAAAGCATCATTACCCAATAATAATGAGTTCCTTTAGAAATCTGAGAGATCTCAGAACTAATGATTATAAACTCCCCAAACCCACTAAAATTCTACAATATTGAAGTCGAAAACTCAACAAAACCCAACTTCAACAACAAGTTAAAATCACAAAAACAAGTGCAAAATTCTCATTGCTAAACCATAAAAATCAAAACTTTAAAACACCCAAATAACAAAAACTCAACAAAACCCAACTCCAACAACAAGTAAAAAATCACAAAAACAAGTCCAAATTCCGATTGCTAAACCATAAAAATCAAAACTTTAAAACACCCAAATAACAAAATCAGCAAAAGCAGAAAACTTTAAACCTTGTAAGGAAGCAGAGATACAAATTGGCTTAAAGAGGCATCAGAGAAGGCCAGAATTGTGGGTGTTTAGCTAAAGAATAACAGAGAGGAGGACATGGAAGAGAATGAGGGAGAGAGAAAGGGTTTTAAGAGAGGGAAGAGAGAAGAGGGTAGGTTGGAGTTAGAAGAGGAGAAGGAAAGTGGGGTCAGAAGAGTTAATAATGGGAGATGATGAAGAGAGGAAGAAGATGAAGGAGAAGAAGAGAAGAGAGAGCACGTGGTCTCTGCCTCCGCCACACTCCACACCTTCTCCATTGTTTTTTTTCGATCCCTTTTTGTTAGGAGGCGCCGTACTTGTTCCTCAGCTACCTCATTTCATCCCCCCACTCTTGTTTTTTCCGCTATATTATTTCCCAATGCTTCTCATTGTAGTATTATACAAAGTTTTATTTCAAGTTTTATTTCCAGTTTTAGAACCAAGTTTTTTTATTTACCAAAACAAAAAAAAAATTGAATACTGTAGAAATTTTATATGGAATTTGTGATTTTTTATAGACATCAAAACAATTTTTATTTCAGAGAGAAGATCTAGAG
>Ga0041059_1002820_pt1 | contig 12556 bp, 12 predicted proteins | sample AraColnosormetaG_FD_56232 | JGI IMG/M metagenome (GOLD analysis project Ga0041059, IMG submission 56232) | Arabidopsis roots microbial communities from North Carolina, USA - Col MF nosort | ecosystem: Host-associated > Plants > Roots > Unclassified | place: USA: North Carolina | collected... | reverse complement strand
AAAAAAAAAAAAAAAAAAAAAACCTTTAGAGTTTCTTCTATATGATTCTTAAGGCAGACAAGTATGAAATAAAGACAACAAGACATTGTAGCTTGGGAGAACATATTGCTGTGAAGAGTTTACAAAATAAAAATAAAGACCAAAACTATGACAGAAATAACAAGCAAAATGCTTCTTTTTTTTTGTAACCCTATATAAAGATAAACGTATCATCAGTTAAAGAATGCCGAGAAAGACAGAAACACATCGATCCGAGGTTACCTCTTCTCCCTATTTTTTCCTCTTTCCGGTTTGTTTGTTTTCATCGTTCTCTCTTTAGAGACCAAAATTGCACATCTGCACAAACTCCATTTCGTTATCAACATATTTAGTCCAGAGAGACTTGTATTGGTTCATCGCAATGTCTAGCCACGGTTTCATGTTTCCATTGTAATGAATCACTCCTGCATTTCTGATTTCGTCCATGCTCACTCCCGGGTTATAGCCTAACCCAAGTACATGCCATGATTTGTCCAATGATTTCGTCTTTGAATAGAATGTGATCAATCCCGGAGGTAGAGTTCCCAATTTCCAGAGAGTTCTGTCTTCATTCTGCTCGGAAAACATAAGAACCAACAGAAGATAAGTACCTAAAAGAGCTTTGACATGTCTAGGTTACTAAGGAAGAATCATACATTACATAGTTAAACAATGGACTTACCAGGTTCTGCCAGTAATGGTATTGATCGGTGCACTTCTCGCGTCTCCAGGCATTGAGATCGAATATGTTCATTCCAAAGGCCCAAGCACAGGCACTGGGGTTAAAGTTCTCTTTGATCAAAGGATGAGAGAAGTTTAAGTATTGACCATATCGATGAAAAGAACCAAAACATGTCTCAACGGCTCCATTCACCTTGCCATCCAAGTTGATTTTCCATAAACCAGTCACGTCTTTCTGCACCACAACATCATCGTCCAAGAACAAAATCTTATTCAGCTTCGGATACATCTCTGGTAAGTAAAATCTGAGATGGTTCAACATCGAGAGATACTTGGGGTTCTTGAACTTGAGGTTATGTGAATCTTTAGTTGCGTTCTCAGCTTGATTCTCAAAGTAAAACTTCTGCAACTTGGCAGACTCAAGCTGCCTCAAGACCGGCGCATAGGAAGAGTTTAAGAACTTGAAATCCTCCACGGATTTAATCTCAACATGGGCACCACGGTCCAAAGGACGCATCTTAAACCACACCTTCATGGCTGCGAGATTCATCCGATCTGTCACCACATGGAAGACATGCTTCCATGGCTCCTCAGCGTTCATCACAACCGATCTCACCACAACAGACACAGCAATGACATTATCAGAGAAAATCGCATAGTGGTAAAGAGTTGGATCCTCTGCGGCTGGGTCAGGTGGAGCATCCTTGTACTTCTCAGGATTAGAGATCCTCTCTCCTACAAGCCTCATGGCCAAACAATGAAGACTTTTAGGAACCGACTTGGCTGAAATCAAGCTAGCAACCGCACCGTTTTTCTTAGCCTTTGTCAACTGTTCTTGGACAGCAAAGATTGTATCTTTCAACTTCTGGATTTTAAGCTGTGTATCATAACTCTCTTTAGACTCAACGATCATCATCCTCGCTGTCTTCACCTTATCCTTCACTTCTTTCTCAAGCTGCCTAAACGAATCCTCCTCAAGAGCATTACCATTATCAGACACAGCAGATTTCAAACCAGGTTTCGACTGCAAATCCGAGAAGTTGATAGCCAAATCTTCGAAGAGCTTAAGCTGCTTAGAAGCATCAAGCTTTAGCTTCCTAGCGTAAGCAGCATACGCATTCACCAGTGTCAAATGATCAATGGCTTGCTTGTGTATCAGATCCAACCTAGTTTTCAATGGATCCGATTGCAAAGCCAAAAACGTCCTCTGCATATATGCGTTGCCCATACTCGGCAATGTCTAAAAACCAGACAGCAAAAATCAAAGCTCAGATTCAATGAAATTGCCACCGATTCATTTCTAAATTTGTTCGAATTACAAAATCAATCAAAAGCAGAGAAATAAAGAAGGAGCTCAGAGATTGAGAGATGCGTACATGATCCTGATGAGGCTGATGACGAGAGGAGTTAAGAACGACGGAGAAAGTGGCGAGGAAGAGAAAAGAGAACAAAGCGGAGATAAAGATCCGGTAGGAGAAGAAACTACGAAGTCCGGTAGATTGGCCGGATCCGACGCCTCCCCGGCCTCCACGGAAGGCCACCGCCATTTCCAGCGATACACTTCACCTTCACAGGTCAGTTGTTTCCAGATCGGGAATTTGTTTGGTATGGAATCGTCGGTGAGGTTCTTGCTTGTCCTCCCCAAAGACAGATGACTGAGTTTAACCTCTGGAGTGTGACGGATAGATCTCAAACATTTAGTGAAGAATACACACCTTAATTTATTTAATCATTATATATAATCCATCTTGCCTAAAATATACAAATAAAACTATTCATTTAATTTAGTGCAGAGGTAACTAACATATTAATTAAATAAATAAAAACAATGTAATGTCGAGGATGGTGACGACTGACGAGTGAGGAGACCAAAGATTTCCGCGTCGGTGCGATCAATTGACAAATCCAAACTTGTTTTTATTTCACATTCACACCCTTTATTTTCGTTTATTTTATGTTTCACACCCCTTATTCTTTTTCTTCTTTTATGGGCTTTGTTACAACAGGCTGTTTAATATATGGGCCATATGAAAGCCTAATCTAATTAAACGAAAAACGGCACGCTGTTCTGAATTCAAAACATCAAATTAAACAGTTCAACAAACTCCGTCGAATCTGTAAGAAACTCTGGAATTTCTGCAACAATGCAAGCACAAGTTTCACTGAGAGAACAAAGTAGCACCTCAGGGTCTGTAAAATAAAAGTCATTACAAAAAGGTTACCTTGAGAGATCTATCCAGATCATGCAAAACTAGCTTAAGAGTTGTCAATAACTAATGAAGTAAGAAGCTTAGTTATAAATCCATGATTGATCTTCAACGAGAACAACTATGAAAGATGGATTAACTTCACAAACACTTCAAGATAAGGGTTCAAAGTTTAACATGATTTATTTCACAAAACAAAAGGAATATATACAACTTAAACATTATCACATTCACGATAAGTGCTTACCATAAACAAAGTGGTTCAAGGATCTTGCCTCTGAAACCATGTCTATTAACTTGAAGAATAGATCACTTCAAATATTCAATTAACTATATCTACCCGGCAACACGTTCCTTGCCAAACCAGTATCGCCCCTTTCTGAGCTCTTATGTCTTTCATACTCAAGATCATCAGTAGGCAGCTCATACCGACAAACCGGGCAAGTATTCCTTATCCCCAACCAAGGTATGATACACTCTCCATGATAGAAATGACTACAAGGAAGCCTCCTTACTTTCTCCTCCACTAACATTTCATCTTTGCATACCGCACAAACATTGTTCCCTTTGTCTAACTCTTCCACAGCAAGCTCCACAACCGGAAGATCCTGAATTACACTTTTGGCTGCTGGAGGATTTCCCCTGATTCCAGTCTCGTCATCAAACATTTGCCCAAGAATAGCATCAGCATCATAATGTCCACTATGATTTTCATCAAATTCATCCAAACCAGATAGATACAGGTAATAATCCGGATCGATATCATCAGGGTTTAGCATGATTCCTTCAGCTTGTTCGATATAATTAACAACATTGTTAACAGTTAACAAAACCTGCCAGTCCAGTTCATGATCTTCTTCTTCATCATCCCTTGATAGTGAAGACAATTCATCTTCTTCGTCCTCATCTTCGGGTCCACTAAAAGCTGTCCAGTTAATCGCGTTCTGCACCTCCTCCCATTCTTCATCAGCCAACACGGTTCCCTCTCCGAAGAGATGATCCCACACAGGAGGAAGACCCGTACCAACCTCGACCCGACCCGAATCATTTCCCCTATTCCCGCTACTATCCTCAGAGATAAAATCAAACACGCCATCTTCACAATCGGAATCTGAATCGATACCGGTCACTCGAAGCCCTTGCTCCCCTGAATCACCCGGTTGCAGATCCGACCCGGAAGTCCCCAAAACTATCTCCTCCTCTTCCTCGTCTTCCTTGGGGTCATAAAAGCCCCAAATATTATAATCACCGGCGGTCAGCCCTCCTGATTCCAAGTACTCAGCCACGTCAACATCGGAAGAATCTCGATCGAAGAAATCGATGGGACAGCTGTTGGGATCGGGCTCAGAATCCGAGTAAGAACCTGATCCAGAATCTGAAATCGGGCCTGTGAAAGGGAAATAAGGATTGCAATCGATGTCCCTGTCGTCGAATGGCGAGTAACGGACGAGTAAGTTCGTGGTCTCCGGTATGAAAATCGGATCGTCTACGGCTACACCGTCGCCTTCAGCCTCTTCTTCAAGGTTGATTGCGGAATCGGGCTTCGTCGACGCCATTGCTGTGTCTCAGAGAAAAGTAATTAATTAAAAAAAAAAAAGACAAAAAAGGAAAAAGGAAATTTCAGAGGGAAAAATCGTATGATTTCGTCTACACAAAGGATATAATATGATGACGTGTATTTGCAGGTGGATTAAGACAAACGATGAAAAAATTACGCCGTTGCCGGGGATCGAACCCGGGTCACCCGCGTGACAGGCGGGAATACTTACCACTATACTACAACGACCTTGTTGATCTGGTAATGCTTTTTAATTATTTAATAGAATAGTAAAAGTCCAAACTGGATTCCCCGTGGCGTGTTAACCGCTTGATTAATATAGCTAGTGCCTAGTCAGTCGGTTTATATATTTTTCAAACCGAGTGAACCGAACCGAAGCAATTGTAATCGTTTCAATCCCGCCATAGATACCACTGAGTTTCAGTTCGTTATGACTCATGGCGGAGAGTCTCAGATTATTGCATATGACCAGATCAGTGGTTTCATTCAATCGTTGTCTAACAGAGAAAATTTCATACCGGAGAGTTCCAAGCTTTTCTTATTTCACTGATTTTCTGAATCAAGTGAACTCAGTTAGCACGACGAACTTTTCGTTTGTTTTCAAGGAATGTGCGAAGCAAGGAGCGTTAGAGCTAGGCAAGCAAGCTCATGCTCATATGATAATATCTGGGTTTCGTCCGACTACATTCGTACTGAACTGTTTGCTGCAGGTCTACACAAATTCAAGAGATTTCGTGTCTGCTTCTATGGTGTTCGACAAAATGCCGCTGAGAGATGTTGTTTCTTGGAACAAAATGATAAATGGTTACTCGAAGAGTAATGACATGTTTAAAGCGAATTCTTTCTTCAATATGATGCCTGTGAGAGATGTTGTGTCTTGGAACTCAATGCTTTCTGGGTATCTGCAAAACGGCGAGAGTTTGAAATCTATCGAGGTTTTCGTTGACATGGGGAGAGAAGGTATTGAGTTTGACGGTAGAACTTTTGCAATTATTCTTAAAGTTTGTTCCTTTTTAGAGGATACCAGTTTAGGAATGCAGATTCATGGGATTGTCGTTCGAGTGGGTTGTGATACTGATGTGGTTGCTGCGAGTGCGTTGTTGGATATGTATGCAAAAGGCAAGAGGTTTGTCGAGTCTCTTAGAGTGTTTCAAGGTATACCAGAGAAGAATTCTGTCTCGTGGAGTGCTATAATCGCAGGTTGTGTTCAGAATAACTTGTTGTCCCTTGCTTTGAAGTTTTTCAAGGAGATGCAAAAGGTAAATGCTGGAGTGAGCCAGTCAATTTACGCTAGCGTCTTGAGGTCATGTGCTGCGTTATCCGAATTGAGGTTAGGCGGTCAGTTACATGCTCATGCCTTGAAGTCAGATTTTGCAGCAGATGGTATAGTGAGGACGGCGACATTGGACATGTACGCAAAGTGTGATAATATGCAAGATGCTCAAATTTTGTTTGACAACTCAGAAAATCTTAATAGGCAATCTTATAACGCAATGATTACTGGTTATTCGCAAGAAGAACATGGTTTCAAAGCTCTACTGTTGTTTCACCGACTCATGTCATCGGGTCTTGGTTTCGACGAGATAAGTTTATCAGGAGTATTCAGGGCTTGTGCCTTGGTGAAAGGACTTTCAGAGGGGCTTCAGATTTACGGTTTGGCGATAAAAAGCAGCTTATCGCTAGATGTTTGCGTTGCAAATGCTGCTATCGACATGTATGGGAAATGTCAAGCTCTGGCTGAAGCCTTTCGTGTATTCGATGAGATGAGAAGACGAGACGCTGTGTCTTGGAATGCGATTATAGCTGCACATGAGCAGAACGGAAAAGGATATGAAACGCTTTTTCTTTTTGTCTCGATGCTCCGTTCTAGGATCGAACCTGATGAGTTTACCTTTGGAAGCATATTGAAAGCTTGCACTGGTGGTTCTTTAGGTTACGGTATGGAGATCCATTCCAGCATTGTCAAATCAGGAATGGCTTCAAACTCCTCTGTCGGATGCTCTCTGATCGATATGTATTCAAAGTGTGGAATGATAGAAGAGGCGGAGAAGATACATAGTCGATTCTTTCAACGAGCCAATGTCTCGGGAACAATGGAAGAGCTTGAAAAGATGCACAATAAGAGACTGCAGGAAATGTGTGTTTCATGGAATTCAATTATTTCCGGATATGTAATGAAGGAACAAAGCGAGGATGCTCAGATGCTTTTTACCCGGATGATGGAGATGGGTATAACTCCTGACAAATTTACTTATGCAACAGTTCTTGATACCTGTGCGAATCTTGCTTCCGCTGGATTAGGTAAACAGATTCATGCTCAGGTCATCAAGAAAGAATTGCAATCTGATGTGTATATCTGTAGCACCCTCGTTGACATGTACTCGAAATGTGGAGATCTCCATGATTCAAGATTGATGTTTGAGAAGTCGCTGAGAAGAGATTTCGTGACCTGGAACGCCATGATTTGCGGGTATGCACATCATGGGAAAGGAGAGGAAGCTATACAACTGTTTGAGAGAATGATACTCGAAAACATCAAACCAAATCACGTTACTTTCATATCGATACTCCGAGCTTGTGCTCACATGGGTCTGATCGACAAAGGGCTCGAGTACTTCTATATGATGAAGAGAGACTATGGCCTGGATCCTCAGCTACCGCATTACTCGAACATGGTAGATATATTAGGAAAATCCGGAAAAGTCAAGAGAGCATTAGAGCTTATTCGAGAGATGCCATTTGAAGCAGACGATGTCATATGGAGAACCCTGTTAGGAGTCTGCACGATACATAGAAACAATGTAGAGGTTGCAGAAGAAGCAACTGCTGCCCTGTTGAGATTGGATCCACAAGACTCTTCAGCTTATACACTTTTATCAAATGTATACGCAGATGCAGGAATGTGGGAAAAGGTTTCAGATTTGAGGAGAAATATGAGAGGCTTTAAGCTTAAGAAGGAGCCTGGTTGCAGTTGGGTTGAGCTAAAAGATGAGCTTCATGTGTTTCTCGTTGGAGATAAGGCTCATCCTAGATGGGAAGAGATTTACGAAGAGCTTGGTTTGATTTACAGTGAAATGAAACCTTTTGATGATTCTTCTTTCGTGCGTGGGGTTGAAGTAGAAGAAGAGGACCAATGGTGTTACTGCTAAACAATTTTGTATTAAAAGTAAATTTAACAAATAGATTGTTTACAGCGTTTGTATAGTTGTAGTTTTGTTTGTTCAAGTACTATGATATTGCTTCATTTAATGATGATCAGAAGTGGTTATCTACTTTCAATATCTTGTTATACATTGCTTCTTTTGCCTCTTTTAGTTCTTCATGGTACTAAATTACTGTTTGGTTCGGTTAAGCTATAGATGAGTAAACTAATAAGATCACAACAGAAGGAATCACAAAAATGGGTCATAAGTCTCAAGTATTACCAAAAATGATTATATAGGAAACAACAGACAAAACAGAGTTCTTCATCAGGAGGCAAATCTGACTGTAGACAAAATCTGATCTATTTTGTAAAACTTTTTGTGATTTGTCTTATTATGTTGAGGTAATATTATCTGTTGCTGTCTTCTGGCGTTTTGGATCAACCTTGTCTTGGACATTATCTTCTGGCTCTGCTTCTTCATCTTCTTCTTTAAGTTCTTCATGGTGTTGGCTAAGATGACCATTGACTGCTTCATGACCAATAAGAGATACATGTTTGCTCGTAATCTGGCGACCAGCCCTAAGCTTTGGACCCCAATGCTTCTCTGGATTTGGCAGAAAACGAGCTACTTTCTTTGCCTGTGCCTTGCTCAGCGAACCAATGTGACGCGAAAAATCAACCTGTCCAAACACAAGACAGAATCGAAAAGAAAAGATTCAGGCTTGGAAAAAACATTATTCAGTTTCAAACAATTCAGAGAAAGCGAGCAAAAGACCTCATGTGATGGTTCTTTGGACAAGATCACACTACCGGGTTGTTCAGGCGATTGCGCCTTTATGGGATGATTCTTCACCTACAATATCACCCAAGAAAAAACCATCAAAAAGAAGACCTGGTAAGATGAAACACGGTCACATTACAAATTCATCAACTTAGTTTACCCAGCAGCGCATAATGTCCCAGATAACCTCCATAGGAGCATCAGTTTTCATGCCGAGCGGATTCACATGAGTCCCAGAGATACGGTAATTAGCATTAATAACCGCTGATCGAAACATTGCAGCTGATGGTGAAATACACTTTAGTGTCGCACAAAGATTATGCAGACTCAAAAACAGAGGAACATCCAGCAATTCCTAAAAAAATTAAATCGAAACATAAAAGTCAATTTCTCACTTTTCAATGGTTTATTGAAAAAACAGAACAAAAAAAAATCCCACAACTTGCCTCGGAGACTGTAGTAAGTACAGCAGAGATCCGGTCATAAGCAGGATATCTGTCTTTCATGGATTTCACACTGTTTAATATCGAAGTCACCCATTCTGGATCATGCATTGGAGCAGACCATATTGGTCCACCCATGTTATATTTCTTCCCACAGTGGTTGCAATCCTGCTTCACAACCGGACCAATTGCTGGTAGATACCTCACACTGTTGTTCTGCCAAAAACAAAATGTGTTATGATAAACTATAAAAAAGGGCGGTTTCAGGATAGAAATTTTAAATTAGTTTGGAAGTGACCTCACTGATAGTTCAAGAGTTTTACAAAAAGAGGGAACTATGTCAAACACTATCGACGCACATAGAACCATAACAAGAATCATTGGCTATATTCAAAGTTTCTATCATCCTAAGGGATGCAGTGGATAGAAAATGTATTAAAACTTTCACATGTGTATGTATATACCTTAGGGAGAGATCTTCCAACAGGTTGAAGATGAAATGAATCACAGCCAATGCATTGATATACGTAAGAGAGCTTCAATGGAGTGTTCTTCATTGCACTCGCCGAGCTGAAAATTTCATTAATCTTTGAGGTTTCAGTGAATCGAAAACAAAACAAAAAAATTTGCAGAATCTGAATAACTGAGATGTTACGAGTTTGATTAGACAATGAAAACTCACGTGTAAACGCGGACAAAAACACGAACATAGAAATCCATTTGCACAGATAGCACCGGAACAATATACCGCTTGTAGCGGTTTGCATGGCTCTGCATTAAAGCATAACCAAAAGGTGGAAAAGAACATAAGAAATCAATCTAAACCTGAGAGAATTGGCGTTAAAATGACAAAGATAAACAAACCTCGATGCTGGCAAGGAGGATCCGCAAAGCCATCTCATGACAATACTTCGCTCTCAATGGGTAAGAACCATATCTGATATATTAAAGATTAAAGACTGGTTTAGCCAAAAGGCAAAATCGGTGGTTGAGAAAGGTGTGCAAAAAAACAAAACACTCACTTGGAATAGCAAACTTCACCGTTACCACCACATAACACTGCCATGTCAGTTGCTGTACACATTAGCAATCCACCATCCGTGACTGATTGAATAGCCGAGTCAAGGAAAATAGATGGTGATCCATATGGATCAAGATCAACCTAAGAATATCATTAACCAAAATTAGTTTAACAGAAGCAACTATAGCAATATTCAAATGAACATAATAATGAGTATAAAAGATGCTTACCACATCAAATTCTTTAGGGTGGGTAAGCATATGGACACGAGCATCGGTATGATGTGACTCCACCTTTGAAATAGCCACTGAGCCATTGAACTTTATGTTTCTCTGGCAAGCTTCGACCGATGCTTTTAAGAGAAAAAAGGAACAACATTAGGATATTGTTATTGGGAAGCTACAAGAAACAAACAAATTAATCAAGACTTCCAACTTCCAGGTCGTCTAATCTAATTCATTAAAATGATGAAACTTTTTACCTAAATCATTATCCAACGCCACAACCTGACCAATTCCTTCTATTTCGCGTGCATATCTTAGAGCCCGTAACCCAGAAGCTGACAAAGCCTGAAATATAAGTATGCAAACAAAATTTATCTAACTGCAAGATCACAATAAGCGGTATGAAGCAAGACACCGAATAAAAAATATAGGAAGACCTCAAGAACTTTTGGTGGCTTGGGTTCTCTAGGTGCAAATCGTTCTGTTGTCTTAGCAGGGTCTTTTGATACAGAGCTTGGTCCATCTTCAGATGCTACTTCGTGATCACCATTATTCATACCGTTCTCGCTAGGAGTTTCTTCCTTGGAAGCTTCAGAAGCATCCTTCTCAATCACTTTGGAAGCTGGTCTAGTTCTTTTAGATGACTTAGCCTCATGCTCTTGCTTGCGTTTCGATAGAAATTCCCTTAGAACAGCAATGGACATGTCTCTATTGTTCACCTAATCATTCGATAAAGACATGAAGGGAAAGAGATCAGGTTCACGCTCAGATCCCATGTAGGTTCAAGCAAACACATTACTATCATGACCGGAAGTTAGCTACTTAAATTGGTAGTATGAAGGATAAGTTTCACAAATATCACTCAGTGAAAGATAGATTTCTCTCAGCAACTTACTATGAAACTGGCTAATCCATCAAAAAAGTTTGATACTTTGGTTACTCGAAGACGTAAAAATCCAAACTTTAAAACAATGACTGACAGTTCCTTGATTAAAACAGGTCAACCAAATTCTTGTTACAGAACAAGCGAATAAGCCATGAGCTAATTGGTGCAAATCAATGTTCACTGGTCTTAACAAAGCTACAACATTTAATTACAAATCAAAGCAGCCAATAAAAATCGAACAGAACACCAATTCAGATAACCTATCTCAGCCTCTATCTTAAGAAACACCAACAATTACAAAGAAGAGAAAGAAAAATAAAAGAGAATTTGGAAAAACCTGAGCTTTATTGAAGAAGACTTGATTCTTCTTGTGCATGAGAATCTCAGCTTCTCCTTCCTTGATAACAGTATAATCATTCAGATCCGTTTCCATTGCTTTGGTATTCTTCTTCTTCTTCTTCTTCTTAAGTCTCTCTACTCACAAATCCAATTACTTCCGCTATTGATTTATGTAACTCGACGAGGAATCACAAATACGTGTATGCAATAAATAAATAAAAAGTCCTACCCGCTTCGATTTCCAGAGGCAAAATACCAAAGAAGAAGGAGCTTTAATTTAAAACCCTACTACATAAACTCCCCAAGATCAACATAAAAGATAATGGGTATGAATGTAAGAAAACCAAAGACAGGGTTGGACCAAGCATAAATAAATAAAAGATAACGGGTGTGAATGTAAGAAAACACAAAATAGAGGGATCAGAGACTAAATATCAAAAGTAGAGGTGTTAAAACATGGCCCATGCAGGTTTCGAACCTGCGACCTTCGCGTTATTAGCACGACGCTCTAACCAACTGAGCTAATGGGCCATTTGCGAATGGTAGTGTCTATTTTACTTATTCGAATCTAAATCGTCATAGGTAATTAAGAAGACATGCAAAGCTTAATCAATGATGGATTCTTTGATTCTACTTCTAGGTGCCACCATTGACGCATTCATAAAATCATAACCGGTCGTTTACAAAACATATTGCTTGAATGATTCTAAACAAATAATAGTTTTTTGTTGAAATTTTCAAAACATATGTTAGGTAAGGTCAGGTTTTGCCAATAAGCCTTACTATATACAGTGGCAACATGTTTCTTCTACTTTGGAGGATTTTGGGTGAATATGAAACCCATGTGAGCATGATACATGTGTTTCTTCTTCTATTGAAATTTCCCCCAATGGTCATTTGCTCTTTGCGTTCGTGTTGCGCTTTCCGGTATCAAATCATATATATATATAACCTAAATGAGACTAGACAATTTGAATCATTGTAAAAGGTATAAAGAAGAGATTATAGTCCACAATTAACAAAGTAATAAGACGGTAAAATATCAAACAAATTGAAAGGGTAAAAAAAAAACAAGAGGGACAAGTCACTGTTAGAAAGGTGACTCCTCCCTTTGGGCCAGCCCCCTACCACAAAAGTCAAAGCTTACTTACTATTCAGTCATATATCGACACGTGTACTTCGAACCACATCACCCATCCTATTACGTAATTTCCACTGTCTAGACTTTTTTTTTTTTTTTTTTTTTTTTTTTT
>Ga0041059_1002819_pt1 | contig 12559 bp, 16 predicted proteins | sample AraColnosormetaG_FD_56232 | JGI IMG/M metagenome (GOLD analysis project Ga0041059, IMG submission 56232) | Arabidopsis roots microbial communities from North Carolina, USA - Col MF nosort | ecosystem: Host-associated > Plants > Roots > Unclassified | place: USA: North Carolina | collected... | reverse complement strand
TTTTTTTTTTTTTTTTTTTTTTTTTTTGTCAAAAATAACATTCAAATGGTAAGCAAAGAAAAAAAACGGAAATATTGTGAAACCAATTTTGGTTTTTAAATTAAATAGGATAAGGCTAAGATGAACAAGAAAACGACGGCGTTTGGAGGAGGAGTAAGGGTATGTCCTGGTGGTGAACTTGGCAAGCTCCAAATTGCTTTCTTCCTTCATCATCTTGTCCTCTCCTATAGGTTTGTCTAATCACTCACTATGGTTGACTAATTTTAATTAGTGAACACTGCCTTATCCGACATAATCATCTATTATACTTTGGTTAAAATTTTGGTTGGTTTGATTTTTAAATCGTTTTGTTTTGTTTATTTTCTTCTCAAGTTCTCATGTTTCAGTTATTTTATACTGATGGATACATCTATTTGAAAAAATATGTGTTTTATCATGTTTTAATGTTCAATATAGCTAAGAAGTTTATTTATAATGGTAGGTGGAAAATAAAGTCAGATGAAATGCCAATCGCGCACCCTTACGTGGAGTTTAAGAGAGGCATGCTTTTGGAGATAGAGCCAACAAAATTCCTTGAAGATTAGCTGCTTTAATAAGGAATCCATCTTAGATGAAAATTTAATTAATAACTATTAAAAATGTAATGTCTAATAATATGCTCCATTCCCAAATATAAAGTACTCTCTAGTCATAGAGTTTTGTGTTAGTTAGGTGTTGGAGTTTTGAAATAAAATGAGTATTTGCCTTTGGATATGGTATATTTATGTTTTGTTTCTAGAAAAATTATCTAAAATATTACTATTTCGAGTTTTTATATCATATCCGCGTTCAAATATTTAATTAGTGTTACTAGGCAATCTAACACAATACTTTTAAAATAACTCAAATCATGTGTATACTATAAAGTAGTTAGTGTATTCGACCACACTAATAAGACTTTAAGTTAAAACATGTGTGAACTTAACTACTATCCATTCCATTATATCATATGAATATTTTTCTTTATTTTTTTCGTGAAAAAGTTACAAACCAGACACATAAACCACATGTAATTAGAAAAAATACAGAAACATAACTATAGTTAATGTTTATCCGTCTTTACATAAGAACTCTAGGAAGAGATAATCTAGAGGGGAAGTTACCATTTTGGCCTTGAAAAGATTTGTCGAAGACATACTTAGCGTTAAGAGAAGAAGGATTAACTTGCATGAAAAGGTAATTACCGGCAAAGAGATCACCAAAGTGTGATTGACTCTCCTTCAACCTCTTCAATATTTTTAAAATTCCAGTTTTTACCCTATTCGCTTTCTTCCTCACAAATCCTCTAAGTCTTCGGATCTTAACTCTAACCCTAATCCTCCTCCTTCCTCCCAATGACACCACTCGCTTGAACCTGTATAACAGAAAAGAAAGATGGTTCATCATGAAAGTCTTCGATAATATCAAAACACTTGTAAGGAAGATGATTGTGTACACTTATATAATATAAATACCTGTAAGAATAGAATGACGATCTTCTTCTTGTTGTTTCGCCGAAGACATCATCTTCTAGAGAAAGCCTCTTGTAAGGGAGATTAGTGATTTTGGGAGAGGAATCCATGGAAAATGGATTAGAATAGTGACTGTGAATATTTCTCAAGAGATTTCTTTGAGAAATGTATATCATCAATTATATGAGTTGTCATTGTTTCAATGTGTCTGGTTGGTGGGTCGATTTATTGAAGTAGTTAGGTGTGTGCGTACGTGAATTTAATGCGTTACCGCAATTTAATTTAGCATAAATTTTAATATATTCTTTTTCCAATTTATCCCCCCCCCCTACAATAAATGGTTTTCTATAAATCTGTGAGGATATCACTGAAATATATGTGATACTTATAAAAAAATGATGAAATATTTTGCTCTAGACGAATTGGTACCGTCATTCTACAAATTAAATCTACATTTAGAATGCAATGCCCCTAATATTTATTTTCTAAAAAACTGAAATGCGGTCTAAAATCTCAGGTACAATAATACACATAGAATAGTTTATTGTTTTTAGCGTAAGTTGGATTAGCATGGAACTAACATATATATCTCTGTTACTGAAGTAAGGTACGAGGTTAGATGATTTGTACCATTGTGAGGTATATAGCTACCACTTTTTCGGACAGCATGTGATTTGTATAGTATAGCTAATACGGAGGCTCTTTATATGAAAGAAAAAGTAGATGTATTTCTTATGATTTTCTCAATTTTCAAATAACCAAATTATAAGAATCAAAATTTATTTGAACAAAGAAAGAAGGAAAAAAAAAGACATGGGCACATGAATAACAATTTTTTTACTCCAAGCAAAGAAGAAAGATAGAAAGAAAGAAAGAAGTCAAAGGTTTTGGGACAAGATGAAGTTAGGAAAGTGAGTAAACGAACAAGCATTGTTTTTTTCTTTATACAAAAGATCCGATCTTTCTCGGAGAAATTTCAGTGATTAGATTCAAACTAAATTCCCAAAAGAAGTTGAAAGAAGATGAAAGAGAGAGAAGGGTCGTCGATGTCTGGTCTACTTGTTTGTTAGTAGAGCTTTATTCTTGTCTGGATTGGTGCACGGCAAATCGGACACATTTGAAGATCTGGTCCACACTCGCAACAAGTCTTGTATCAAAAACAGAAGCCAAGTTAGTTTGATGTTTTGATCGATTAAGTAGATGCAGAAGATGGAAATTGTGTTTGTTTCGATTTTACCTGATGGCCACAACCAAAGGCCATGTCTTTCGGGTTGCTCAAACAAATCGGACATAGCTGTTCAAAAGATCCAATAACATCAAGTTTTGAACTTTTTCAAATAACGTTTCAGACTGATTAATTTCCAAGTATATTTCTGATTTTAGAAGTACCTGGTTATCAGAAGCAGAGCTTGTAGGGGGTGGGACGGGACTAGACCTTACGTGATAGCCTTCAGTTGGATGAGGAGGAACACTCGGTTTGAAACTTGGAAGACGTGAAGGCTTTGGACTGTTGTAGGACGATGATCCACCGCGCATTGGAGGCGGAAGAGGGAATCTCTCCGGGATATATCCATTTCTTCTTCTGCGGAAAAAGTTAAAAGGGTAAGGAAAAAGTTGACAACTTTGGGATGAAAATTGATAAAGATTATGTTTGGGGATTTACCCTAAAAGGTTAAGCTCTATTGTCGCCTTGTATTGTTGAGGAATCTCCATGAGAGCAGAAAGGGCAAACTCTGTTTCCTTCAAGGATTGAGCTTTGTTCTTTGCCATGATCTCTGTGAAGTTCACGAACTAGAAACAGAACATCAGATTAAAACACCAAACTAACTTCGATGTTATTAGCTAGAAAGAAACTTACTTGGAAGTTATCAAACGCTCTGGCCGGAATATTATCGTCAAATTCCCTCATCATGTCCCAAGGTCCATCCCCCACCCCGACTAAGACGATTGATAGAGGAAGCTTACTGTCACAGAGAAAAAGTTCACATCAGAAAAGCCAGCCAAAAAGAGATATAACTTCAATGGAGAGAACAATGTCAAAAGATTGGACAATATTCCAACCTCGCTTGCACGATCGCATCTACCGTCTTCTGTTCTTGTGGACTTAACTGTCCATTTTCCGTGTCAACACTTCTTGTAACCTGAAATGGTTCATTGAGGTTTCTTCTTTTGACACAAAAACAAAGGTTCATAACATCATACTGGTTTTATTCGTACCTGCCCATCTGCTATTATCACTAGGACGTGATATTGCCCACCACTCTGCTCAACAATGGTCATGGCCATATCGATGATCGGAGCAAAGGAGGTTGGCCCTGCAGAAGTATTCAACATTCACATTTAAGAATTTAGCTAGCATTTCATGAAAATGCGGCCAAATAAGGAAAAGAAATAAACCTGCAAGCTTAAGTTGAGGCACGATCTCCTTATACCGGGAAAGTACTTCCTCAAATCCATTACAGAATCTATCCTCTGAATTGAAACTGAACACGTCTTGATCATGTGTTGATGCATCTCCAAAACCATAACATGGAATCAAGTTGTCCTCGTCAAAGGCGGCTAAGGTTCTTCCTATGATAGTTATCGCTTGTTCATAAGGATTGGGACTACTGCCTATGAAGTGTAAGCTTTTCCTATTGAAGGACCTGGCCCCTGTTATCAAACAAGCAAAGTATGATTTTGAGAGTGAAACCATTTGATGCATTACACAAAGACAGAATCTAGAATCTCACCAACCTGTCCATTCGTTACTCTTAGTGAAATCAATACCAACGATGAGATTTGAAGATTCTAGACCCGCCCGTGCAAGAGCCTCCGTCACCTAAAACGAAAACAGAACATAATGTGAATCTTTTCTGTCAAACCCATGAGAATCTACAGTTTTCAAGTTTTGTAATCATCAAAGAACACACACTAGATTCCACTAAAAACCAACGCGAGACTCAGCTAACCTGCTCCAAAGAAGAGTAATCATCAGAAATTTTCGAATACTTGCGCTCCAACCTCTTCTTATTATCACTACCATAACTTTGAGAAGGCGGTGCAGAATAAGACGGAGCAGAGTAAGGCTGAGTACTATATAAAGGAGGAGGAGGTTGCGTATACTCAGGAGGTTGGGCATAAGAAGGTGGAGGAGGGTAATTATAGCTTTCTGCACCATACTGAGGATAACTTTGTTGAGAAGCCCATGAAGATGAAGATGGTGATGCTGATGAAGCAGAAGTTGACCTAAACGATGACTGTCTCCAGTTTTCTTTAGAATTCCCTGTCCCCATCAAACTTAACAAAAAACTAAACCTTTTTAGATTCAAATCAAACCTCTCAGGTCAGTTCCGTACCCTGCAAAACAAAGATTTAGCCTTTAGAGTATATTCATGAAACCCCAGAAAAAAAAAGCAGAAACTTTGTTTAAGATTCTGACATTATTAGAAGATGCAATTTACCTATACCTAATTCGTTAAGAAAAGGTGAAAGCTTTATCTTTGACAGATGTTGAATTATCTCACCGCTCTTTAAAATCGAAGGTTGGTAGAGATGTTTATATAAAGAAAGGAGATTCAATCACGTCACGTAATTTTCCACAACAATACGCGATTTAGTGACTTCTAGATTAAGATAAAAGTCCTATTACGAAAACCTACTCCAACACTCTAACCCACAATAAGTAAAACAAACAAAAACCAGTTTCTGACAAATCTACGAGCTTTCCAATTTCGCCGAATTGAACTGAAACATTCTCTGATTCATCAAACCAAAGACTACCCCAAAATCGAAAAATAACATTAATTCGAGATTGAATCTCCCGACATTCATCAGAAAATGACCCAATTCGATTGAGAGGAAAAGTTGTCTACCTTTAAACTAAACGAAGCAGAGGAATGACGAATCAGAGAAGTACTTTGAGAGAGAGTCAGAGGAGCTTCAATGGCGGATCGAATACTAAAGAGTTCGCCTTTAAAGTTTCCTCCTTTTGTTCGAAAGCAATTTCACTTTTCTTCTGTTTGTTGTATTTGGTTTGTTTCTATGAAATCATTAGGAGACTAATCACTTTTCTGTTTTTAAAAAAGTGTGAAGCACGCTAATGGTGGAAACTTCTTCTAATTTTACCCCACATTTTATTCTCTCTTCCAACAATTGGCCCTATAATATTATTATCGATATCCAAAGTCATAACATGGTATCAATTGACAATTTCTTTTGATTACTTGAAATTCTTAAATTGACCATTTCTTAAAAAGTACAAATAGTCAATAACTAAACTAACATTTTTTAATTCCAAATTTTTAATCTAGAGGATTGTATTATACATATGTAAATTATATGAATAAAAAATACTTAAAGAAGGAAAACATAATCAATAATTAGTTTAAAAAATTGCAACTCAGAAGTTTAGAAATGATGTATCATATAAATAGGACTGCCAAACAAAAAAAACTTCTTCTGTATGATTTGGGCAAATACTAATAGTATAATAACAATGCAATAAATACCTTTGGGGATGAAATGGATGGTTATCAGAAGTTTCCGACCACGTGACAATCCTATCCTATCTTCAATATCTTTCCTTCGTCGTGCGGTTAAATTGTCAATGTTCCTTAACTACGTCAATTTTTTCCCTTTTCGGATTTACTCGATAGGTACTGTTGAATATTGCACCTTGTAGACTACAAATATTGAGAGTTTGACTTTTAAATTATCATCCATTCGTCTTCTTTTTTCTTTGCTCGAGAGTTCTCGCTCATGATGCACTCATGCTTATAATTGATTAACCTTTTTTTCTTCTTGTGTGCAAATTATTGATTAACTAAAGTTGTCTTAATTTCAGTATAAAAGTTTTTGCTTCCTTCGGTGAGCAAGACACAACACGTGAAACTTAAATGGACTTACATTAAAGTATGAAACTTCGTACCCGTGATTTATGCTACTCTTTTTTTTCTTTCTTGGACAGTTCCTTCAAGGAGCAAACAAGAAATACGTGGACTGCACTTTCAAACCAAATAATTATAGAATAAAATCGTATTAGTTCCTCTATATAGTTCATAAAAGCATTTCGAATCTAATGGACTGGAGTAAACTAGAATAACGAATGTTAATATGCATTATATAAGTGTAATACTGACTAGTGAACGCCACGACATTCTTAATATCCATTATATAAATAATAAATGTAACACAAACCACTATATTCATGGTTGAATAACAAATGTATTTATTTTCTTAACATTTACACCAAAAAAATTAAAACAAATGTTACCTGAAGAAGATTCACTGAACCTAGTAATTAATAAGTACTCTCCATTTTGTTTGGTCAACTTATTCATATACTTTCCATAATAGTATAGGAACATTAAAACTGAATTGAAATCAAAGAAATCTATTGATGATTTATTATCTTCTACAATTGAATGTGTTCGAGTGTTTGACCGTTTCATAAAAATATATAAAAGTTACAACTATAAGATACAAAAACTAAAAATCGAAAACACAAGTATAAAGCCCAATAAGAAACTATATAAAGCCCAATATTATTCTTTAAAAGCACATGTATGCTACCTACAGGCCCATTTAGTTTTAACCGCGTGTTTTAGTTAAGGAGCATAGAAACAACCCTAGTCCTTGCCACAGAGGATCACAGCTAACCAAATATTCCCTTGCACGTAAAATCCGACACTGGTCTATTTCGTCGTCTTCGACCTCGAGGGAATCTACTGTAGCTCTCACACTATCCACTCTTCATCGGCAGCTAGATTTCCGGGTCCTCAGTATCGGGTCAGATCTAGATCCGGATCCGGAGACGCTGAGAATGAAACACTTCAGAACTGAGCGAGTCCGTGCGACTCCGAAGCTCTTCACCTACGTTCTCGTCGGTTTCATCGCTCTACTCGGCTTGACTTGCCTCTACTACGGCTCTTCGTTCGCTCCCGGATCCAGAAAGTCCGATGAGTTCGATGGATCTAATAACCGCGTTCGCACCGGAATCGGATCCTTGAGGAATCGAGATATTGTGCTTGCAGTGAGCCGTTTCGAAGTTCCTAAAAGTGTTCCGGTTCGTGAATCGAATCATTTGTTTCGAATTGAGTAGAGATGTCTAGATTTTTAGTGTTCAAGTTAAGATTTGTGTAGATTAGCTCGTTGAATTTAGGTTTCTCATGTAGTGGTTGTACTCATTTTGATCCTGTGCAGATATGTGATTCGAGACACTCGGAGTTGATACCGTGTTTGGATCGGAACCTTCATTACCAGTTGAAATTGAAACTCAATTTATCGTTAATGGAGCACTATGAGCATCATTGTCCTCCATCAGAACGGCGTTTCAATTGCCTTGTTCCGCCTCCTGTTGGTTATAAGGTCAGAACTCTGTCTGTGTTGCATATGTTATGGCTCTAGTGTTGTGGTTAATGATGATTTTGTTTTATGGAGTTTTTCAGATCCCGTTAAGGTGGCCTGTGAGTAGAGACGAGGTGTGGAAGGCGAATATCCCGCACACACACCTTGCTCAAGAGAAGTCTGATCAGAATTGGATGGTTGTTAATGGTGATAAGATCAATTTTCCTGGTGGAGGAACACATTTCCACAACGGAGCTGACAAATACATTGTTTCCCTGGCTCAGGTTCGTACCATTATCATCATTTGGTTCCTCTATCCTTTTTTGAGTATCAAGGGTAGAGCTCGAATCTTTAGAACAACTGTGCATCTTTCGCTTTATTTTTGTTACCAATGTTGCTTTAGCCAGTGAACGTCAATGGTATAAGGGTATAGCAGTATGCAACATTATTGATTGACACTATTTGACTAGAAGATGTATAGCGTTGTCCATTTATACCAAAAATTATGTGGGATATTCTGTTGCTCCTATACCGAGCATAGTTGTTTTGGCTCTGTTTTTTATTTTCAAGTTCTTCTTTCAGATGACAAAAAAAACTGCTTATTGCTTTAGATGCTGAAATTCCCTGGTGACAAACTCAACAATGGGGGAAGCATTCGGAATGTTCTTGACGTTGGTTGTGGGGTAGCTAGCTTCGGAGCCTATCTTCTTTCACATGACATCATAGCCATGTCTCTTGCCCCTAATGATGTCCACCAGAACCAGATCCAGTTTGCTCTAGAACGAGGGATTCCATCAACACTTGGTGTTCTTGGGACAAAGCGGCTTCCATACCCAAGCAGATCATTTGAACTTGCTCACTGCTCTAGATGTCGGATAGATTGGCTTCAAAGAGATGGGATCTTGTTACTGGAACTTGATAGGTTGCTCAGACCTGGTGGCTACTTTGTATACTCGTCGCCTGAAGCTTATGCACACGACCCAGAGAACAGAAAGATTGGGAATGCAATGCATGATCTCTTTAAGAGAATGTGTTGGAAGGTCGTGGCCAAACGAGACCAATCTGTTATATGGGGAAAACCGATATCCAACAGCTGTTACTTGAAGAGGGATCCGGGTGTCCTGCCTCCGCTTTGTCCTTCTGGAGATGACCCAGATGCAACTTGGAATGTCTCAATGAAGGCTTGCATATCACCTTACTCAGTGAGTAAGTATCCGCATCCTATTTCAAACTTATATAATATCAAGTTTCACTAAGTTTGTTATTCATTCCATGTTTGTTATATTTACCCAGGGATGCACAAAGAAAGATGGAGTGGACTCGTTCCCTGGCCACGGAGGCTGACAGCTCCTCCACCACGTCTTGAAGAAATTGGTGTCACTCCTGAGCAATTCCGTGAAGATACGGTATTTCCTCTCTCCTACAGCGAAAGCTCTTTTTGAGTCCAGAGCTTGAGAACTTATATTTCAAAACTGACATGCATCTCAACATCCAAATACTTCTTTATTGGAGTGTAGGAAACATGGCGGCTTAGAGTGATAGAATACTGGAAACTGCTGAAACCAATGGTGCAAAAGAACTCCATAAGAAACGTGATGGACATGAGCTCAAACCTTGGCGGTTTCGCAGCTGCTCTAAACGATAAAGATGTATGGGTAATGAATGTCATGCCCGTTCAATCCTCTCCAAGAATGAAGATCATTTACGACCGTGGCCTTATCGGAGCCACTCATGATTGGTATGTAAATGACTTGATCTCGAAACATTGTGCATAATCCATATGATGTTAAACGAAATTCCCTTGCAGGTGTGAAGCCTTTGACACATACCCACGAACGTTTGATCTTATCCACGCATGGAACACCTTCACAGAAACCCAAGCACGTGGATGCAGCTTTGAAGATCTGCTTATCGAGATGGATCGGATACTACGCCCAGAAGGATTTGTCATAATTCGTGACACAACTGACAATATTAGCTATATCAAGAAGTATCTGACATTATTGAAATGGGATAAATGGTCCACAGAGACAACTCCAAAAGGTGATCCTCTGTCGACCAAAGACGAGATAGTTTTGATCGCCAGAAAGAAACTTTGGAGCTTGCCCGCCATTTCAGTGTCCTGAAATCTAACAGTCAACAGGCGAATGAATGAGATTTACAGCATCAGAGGCGCGTAGCTGAGGAAAATACTCAGCAATGGAGAAGTGTAAATTACACGACATTCATACATAGTTGTTAACTTGTTATGCATTTGTTGTAGGAAACTGCAAAATCTTCTTATTTTGCGATTTTCATGTTCCTCTTTATAATTAAAATCTGCTTTTGTGAGAAAAATAAATTGCTTCATTAATATGTAAATCACCATTTTCCATCACCAATTATAACAAAACTGAGCACACAAGCTGAAATAGAGCAAGTACAAAGTGAAATACAAAACATATCAGACTTAATATGACGACGATGTTGCTTCGACATTCTTCTTCTTTTTCTTCTTCTTATTCTTCTTCTTCGAAGGAAGGTCACTGGAACCGAGTTCTTCATGTTTCCTCTTGTTGCTGCTACGAACACAGTTCATTAAACTCTTCAGAAAGACGTATACTTAACTCTACCCTGATCTAATAGTAAGAGGAACACACACACACACACCTAACTTTGCTTCAACACAGTTCTAACTTCTAAGTTCATTTCTTATCTATCAGTATATACCAATCTAAACTAAAAATCTGATATAAACTACTTTTCTGATTCAAACAAAAGTTAGAGATACTCTTTTGTCTACCTTCAACATTCACAACAAACATGAGGATTACTTGAATGTTTAAAACCTTTTTTATCCTGTACAAAGGAAACAACAAAACAGATATGAAGATTTATGGTACCTGGCATGAGTGTCATCCAAAACAATCTTGCCATCTTCATCAACTTCACCTATTAGTATGGACTCTTCCATACTAATCTCTCCATCTTCATCAAATTCACCTATTTTGCAGGTTATTAACAAAGTAAGACACAACTTGAGATTCAAAGAATAGATCCATGATACCAAACGCAGTAGTAATGAAGTATACAAGTGAACAAACCTATGGGATCTGTTTCCTCATTCATTTCCACATCTGAGTCTGAATCTGAGCCCCACCGGTCTCTTCCATCATCAAAGTCCCACCTCTCTCCATCTGGAGGCATCCAAAACTCAAGCTCCTCCTCAACAGCTTCATCATTTTCATGTTCGATTTCATCAGCAACATCCTCTCCATTCTTTTTCTTTTCAACTGACTTCTTGTTTTTCTTCTTCTTATTATTCTTCTTCTTCTTCTTTTTCTTATCTTCATCCTCTACGCCATTTTCCTTCGCCGGTGTTTCTCCACCTTCCGCTGGAATAGATCCAGACTCTTTCTCTCGTTCCTTCTCCTCTGTCACATAAGTAACAATGTAACCATTAAACTTATATAAAAAAAAAAAGAACTTCTTGCGCAAAAGATTTTTGCAAGCTAACCAACTCTAATCAAGCTTCAAAGTAGATACCTAATCTGTTGAGGAAGCGCCGTCCAGTGATATGCTTCCAAATATGTTCCTCAGTCTTGTTTACCGTATCGCCCGTTAGCTTACATTTCAGTTTTGAGCTGACAAGACATGCCAAAAACCAACTTCAGCAAATTTCCGAAACACAAACTTCCTCAACAAATGAACTCAAAATCTAGCAGCATACACTCTCTTCAGCATTACATTGGCATCAAAAACAACATTCACGTTTTTTCTGAATTAAAAAATACATGAACTCTACTTTTTAGGACAAGAAACCAAAGTCCAGCTGCAGAACAACAAAACAAAAGAGAAGAACATTTCGTAACGTTTACAGTGTCTATAATCTTAATTCAATACAAAATCAGTCAGGATTGAAATCGCAACTTTTGACATGAGAGAGACGAAGGAGTAAGTAAACAATAGATTACCGAGCGTTAGGATCTTGTTCGAACAAGTTAAGAGGAGGCTTGCTATGAGATAAGGCATAATCAATAAGCCCTAAACGGCATCGTTTACTCTGTGAATAGACCTTCTTGTCTTTCTCGAGTAGCTCGTGACCCGTCTGCACGCATTTAAATCTCCCGTTCTCGAGTTTCTTATACTTTGGCTTCCCCAATAGGTCGGCGCCTTCCTTCGTCGTCGTCACCTCTTCCTCTGTCGCCGCCATTGAGGTTCTATTTCTTAGCAATTTGGGTTGTTTCACTGAAGGAGGTCTGCAAGTAGTTACACGATTGTGACTTGCCGTTTTAGTGTAATTGAGATCAAACTGCACGTCGTTTAAGTTTTCTGGCTTGTCAAAGTTCTGACAATATATGGGCCTTTATGATCATAAATCAGCCCAATAAAGATAAGATATCAGAACACTCAGCTCAATCAAAAATATTTCTTGTTTGTTCCGTCTCAAGGGAAACCATGTAATGTAACTGACTGGAGCACATCAGAAAAAATAGAAAGAAATAAAATTTTGTGAAAAACGGACCATGTTTTATTTTGTAAAATTCGGTTAACTTTTTTATGAATTATCTACTCGTAGAAAAATTGATGCTTTTTAGGTGAATTATTACAATGAATGAAAGGTACCGACAATGATAACCGTTAGCGCCTTTTTCTGGGTTCCAATAAGAACACAGCTCATGACTGTTGAACTGTGGTCCGGTCCAACTCTCAAGACACGATATCCTTTTTTTTTTTTTTTTTTTTAATTTTCAAAGAAGAAA
>Ga0041059_1002818_pt1 | contig 12564 bp, 11 predicted proteins | sample AraColnosormetaG_FD_56232 | JGI IMG/M metagenome (GOLD analysis project Ga0041059, IMG submission 56232) | Arabidopsis roots microbial communities from North Carolina, USA - Col MF nosort | ecosystem: Host-associated > Plants > Roots > Unclassified | place: USA: North Carolina | collected... | reverse complement strand
TTTTTTTTTTTTTCACCATTTGTCAAATTAATTTATATAGTATAGTTTTGTAAATTTATTATTATTCATTGAAAAAACTTTAATGATTTCTTTTTGTCTAAGAGCGAAAAAATTATTATTATTCTCTTTAAACTTTTATTAAATCGTTGAATCTCCGAGATATTGTACATAGAGTATTGTCTTTAGATTCAAGAGACCATTTTTGCTGTAGAATAAAAAAAAAGGGAGAAACGAACAAAAGATCTACCAACACCGAAGGATTAATATTAACTGGATTTATTGGATTAAACTCTGAATTATTTCGGTTATACATATATCATCTCCTCTCATCGATAGTAAAGTAATAAATATTTCTCATAGAGGTGTGTGGCTGTGGACTATCTTTTAATTTTAGAAACTGCTCACTCAATCAAAATAAGAAACTGCCTGTTATTAAATTACCTAATAAAGATTTGAAAAACGTTTCATAAAGACAAATTCAATTAGTACCACCATAGTTCATTTCTTCCCCTATAAATAAATTTGATCTTAGTATTGTTTATCACTCAACAACAAACACGAGAAAGAATTATATATTGGAATATTTCAAACATTTTTTTTTTTTATTATGGCTATAAAAAACGTGATCTTATTTCTAGCGGTTTTATGCATTGCATTGTCTGTAAATGCCCAATTACCACAATTTCCGGCACTTTTTCCTTTTCCATTTCCATTTCTACCGAGTCCCGGTGTACCAGGATTACCTGATATAACAAAATGTTTATCATCTGTGATAAATATTCCAGGGTGCATCGTAGAGTTTTCGCAATCCATACTCTTAGAAAAGTTCGGCAAGATAGGTTCAGCTTGTTGCAAAGCAATTTTGGAAGCCGAAACCAATTGTATTCCGCAACTTCCGTTCAATCCGTTTTTTCCTCCTATGCTAAAGGAACAATGTTCAAAAACTGTTGGCGGAGCCTCCTACTAAAAATTAGAACTTAGAAACCAATAATGTTAACCTTTGCTTTCTTTTTTTTCTTTTTTTTTTCTTTTACTTTGTTTAAGTTGGAAAATACGATTAGGTTTCCGATTTGTATCAAAATTTTTCAACGATATAATAACATCATTAATAACTGGTCACTTTTTCCTCATTTTTACTTAACAGTTGTCTATAACATTTTTAACTAAATTGCACATTTGGATTAGTATGTTTTTCACATCTCATATCTTGGTTGTTTTTGATTCCTATAAATGATTTACGAAGGAGCTATGCACTAACCAGTGACCTCTCATATAAAAAATTCAATACTAAATATTATGAAAAAACCTATGTTGATCGATGCTAATCTAATCGGCCAATGCGCTCACAAAAGAATGCATTGGCTTGTTACACCTAGATGGCTGCAATAGCAACATCAAAGCCAACAGAAAGAGAGTGTCCGCTCGGACGGCCATATGGACATGGTCATGACCAAATGACAGCCCTACTCATAGATTACCTCCCAGATGGTTCTAACAGATAGGCGTCATCCGCTGCCAAACTACACCTCTCATTTTCCCCACCGCAAGACCCGGCTGGAGAACCAAACCACTTGAGGCAGAATCACAATCTTTGAATCTTCCAAATTATTAGTCACCTTTTACTTTAAATAAAAATTTCACTCATAACATCAAAATGTAGTTCCAACAAAAATCAAAATCCAAGTCCAAATATCTAAAAATGCTAGTTTTGGTCTTATCAAAGAGCTGCCTAAAAGTCTTTATAACCGTCAACAACAGATATGATTTGACACATGCTAGATCGCCTCGGTAATGCAAGGAGATTCTCGAAGGCAACCAAACTTTTCTTACGCATGGGACGGCTCGAATGCACAACAAGTTTCTTGAGAACTACTGAGTTCTCTACAAAGAACCTTGCTATTCCAATTCCAAGAGAGATTATGCCGAATCTGCTGATTTTTATCTCTACAAACTCCAGGGATGATAACAAACACTGAGGCACGGACGAGAAACTTACTGACTTCTGCAAAATACATAAGATTAATGAAAATATATGTAGATTTATTATATAACAAAAACATTTTAAACGAAGATTAATTAAGTTTAACCTCTAGGTTTTTGCAATAAATCACCAAGACCATGGATTTTAGATTCGGAGAGTTATCAAGAAACATCGACAGGTTTATCCCTCGGGACCATGAGATTTTTACTTCCAAACTGGACAGGTTGCAAAACTGGGGTGTTGATTCTTCTCTCAAGAAGTAGAAAGACATGAACTGCTTACATTAAAAAAAAAAAGATAAGAATATGGGTAAGTAAAATTTAGTGATCACATGTATATATATGATTATCATTGACATACCCACATAGCACGGTCAGAGATGATCATATCTCTAACTCTGGAGATACCGATGAAAAAGTTACGGGCCACCTTGTTATGAAAAGCACGTTCAATATAAAAGAGGCCAACAATTTCAATCTTGGCTAAGGAATCCATATTGCTTACGATTTTACTCCGCGATATATCATCTCCGATCTTCAAATATTTTAGTCTAGGTGCATCAATCAAAACTCCAAAGTCTAAGCTATAATACCCATGAAAGCCTCTACGGTGCTCACCATAATCAAAAGCTACAAAAAGACTGGTTAGTGTTTGGGAAAGCACTCGTAAAACCTTTACATTATCATCTACCTTTCTAACAATACTCAGATCTTCAAGAACAGGGCAAGATGAGATAAAGAACTCTAGACACGTCTCATTGGCATAAACATTTTGTTCTAAATGCATAGTCTTGAGACAAGGTAATGAAATAGACTCAACATTACCCAACAATACCCGATGGAGTCTTAAGTAAAAAAGCGTCTGAGTAATATAGAGGGTTAATGGCATCACTTCCAAACACTTTTTCTTCCAAAGAAGACACTCAACATCAAGATGCTTAAGTTTATGGGTAGCCACAAAACCAATCCATCGCGTGACACAAGACTTGTTATCATTCTCATGCTCCTTCCGAATACTTAGCTTAAGCTTGTGCAAACATGAATTCTCTATCTTAGAGAAATCTATAAACTTATCTATAAAACCCACAAATGCATTGTTACTTGGGAATGCACTAGAGTTCAAATCCAAGTCAGGAATCAAAAGCCAGACACTTTTCCACCTACTGGACAAAACACTAGTACTAACAGCTTCCTTTGTCGGAAGATAAAAGAGTACCTGAGATATCAAAGCGTCAGTTAATTTACTCATCAAATCTTCTCTCGCATCTGAGAAACCTCTACACCGTTTCACGGATTCCTCCATCACGCAAAATGGAACCGAAAATCTCACAAGAAATTTAAGAAACAGATTATCAAAGAACCTTAAATTAGTAGCTCTCGAGTGAAATCACGTAAAGGGTATTGTGTGTTAGAAGATGAGACGGCAGAGAAGAAGCAAAGAAAGAGTGTTTTAGGTTCATGTGGCCAATTGGTTATCTCCCTCCTCAAGCTTTGTGATTCTCAAAGTAGTCTTAATTTCTGTTTATTTGGGCCGAAGGGCCCAATAACTTCATAAGAGTTTGGAACGCTGCGTTTAATCGTTTGGTAAAATATACTCTTTATATATAGCCCACAAAACATTATGCCAATTTATAAAACGAAATTGAAAACAATAAAAGCTCTTTAAGGTGATGTGTTTTGCTCTGTTTTTTAGTTTAATAAGAATTATATCCATGAGGATGAATTTTTTGCCATCTCCAAGCAACTTGAAGACTATCTTGAAGATTAGTGAATCGAGCAGTCCAATTCAAATCTTTCAAAATCTTTGTTGGATCACTGTAAACCTCTGCGTAATCTCCCGGTCGTCGAGGCAAGAAATCTACTTTGATCTCAACTCCTGTCGCCTTCTTACATGCCTCAACGAATTCTTTAACCGATCTCCCTGTTTAACCAAACCACAAAACGGTTAATGTCAGATTGTAACTCAAATCTTGTGCAATGAATTCAAATTATGGAAGTAGACAAATCAGCTTCTTGATGACTACATGGAAGCTGGATGTTTTGGAGATTAGTTTGGACTTAAGAATCTTTCGGTTATAAGAAGAAGTAAAACAGAGTTATTGTGTAGTGAAAATGTTAAAAGTCAAGACCTTTTCCGGTTCCAACATTGTAGATACCGACTTTTCGAGGCTGAGCTTTCTCGAGAGCCTTCACGTGAGCATCCACGAGGTCAGTAACATCTATATAGTCTCTAATGCAAGTACCGTCCGATGTTTTGTAATCCGTTCCTTTCACCTACACAAACCATATCATATAAAGGATGTTGCAATATATGATTATAGGTTATAGTTTTTTTTTAATAATGGTTTTTACTTGTAGTCCGGGAATGAAACCACGAGCTGCATCGAAACAAGCACCAGAAATCCTTCCTTGCTCACGAAGTTCGGGTCTTGGCGCTTCTCCTAATCTACCTCCTGGATCTGAACCAATCACATTGAAGTATCTACAAAAGTTTATAAGGTTCATCAGCAATATTTGCATAATTGTTTCATTGATCATAGAGTAAGAACAAAAAGTACTCAATGAACAGAACCAAACCAAACCTTAAGATCATAACCGCCATGTCAGAGTTCTTTGAGAAATCCAAGATCATATCCTCTGCCATCTTTTTAGCTTTTCCGTATGGATTAATCGGTACCTAGATACATTATTTTCCATTAAAAAGACACGGAGAAAGGGGTTTCATCACTCGCAAATTCTAAGGTTATTTACCTGTGGAGTGTCTTCAGTAATCGGCATTTTTTCAGGCTCTCCATATGTAGCACAAGTGCTAGAATATATCAGTTTCTTTACTTTATGTCTAGCCATAGCTTCAAGAACTCCTAACGTGTTTGATGTAATGTTATGGTAATATCTGCAATAAACAAATATGTAAACAATGAGACCCAAAAAACTAAACTCTTGCAGCTATGTTTAGATATATAGCACGAATATATAAGAACTCTACTTTAGAGGATAAAGAGTGCTTTCTCCGACATAAGCTACCGCAGCAAAATGCATTACAGCGTCAAAAGCATTCTCCGAGAAGATTTTCTCGACCTGAAAATATATTCAACGGATAAGTAAAAAAACAGAAACCAAAACTTTTAACCTTCAAAGGATAAAAAATATCAAAAGGTTATAAAAAGATACCGCTAAGGGATCTCCTAAGTCAGCATAAATGAACTGAAGTCTTCCTGTCTGCGGGAATAATTGCTGTAAAGTCTTAACCGCACCAAGATTTCCACGCGAAAGATTGTCCTGTTGCGATACAAAAGTTAATTAATGTATTCAAATTTCATCAAATAGTTATTGAAAATTTTGAAAGTAGTCTAAGTTACCACAATGGTTACGCGGTATGAATCTCTAAGAAGTCTTAAAGCCGCATGTGACCCGATATAACCAGCACCACCAGTGACTAACACATGAGTCACTCCTTCCTCTCTTTGAGAAAACTAAAAGCAAACGCAACAAAACCGCCAAAAAAAAAACATTATGAAAATGTAAAAGTTTCGAAGGTTTTTAGAGTATGTGACTAAGGAGGTACCGCGCTTGGAGATGTGAAACTTGAAGATTGACTGATCACAATAATGGCTAAAATTAAGAGTGAAGCTACTAAGAGAAGCTTTCCAGTGAGATTGTTCTTTGTTTTGGGTTCTAAGCAATCCATTTCTACAAAATCCAAAACTTTATCAGGATTATGATGATCATAAGCAAATTTTGTTGGAGTAATAATCTTTCTACCTCCTAGAGACAAAGGTCTTGGGCTTCTTCGTTGAGTTCTTACTCCAGACGAATTTAGCATTGAAAAAAACCTCAAATTTGTTCTGGTCTTAGAATTGAAACATAGACTTGAGACCAAAGCAACATAGAAAATCCCACAAAAAAAAATCAGTATCTAGCAACAATGAAGATCATGTTGCTGGAGATTGCTGCAAAACAAAGGAAGAATTTACCAAAAAAATAAAATTATTGCTAACAGAAATATAAAAGGTCAAAGCTACCAAATTCTGCATACATTTTTATATGCATGGAGAAAACAGAGAGATAATAATATATGTTGCAAGTGGGACCTTAATCAGTTAGAAAAAGTTGAATTTTATGAAACCATTTATGTAAAAGTGAGAATATAGGGAGTTACTTTTACATTCAACTGATAAATTATAAATATATTATATAAAAATAATGAAAAGATTATAACAAAATACTTTAGTCAAAAAAAGTTGCATTAGGAAAAAGAACAGAACAGAGTAAAACAAAAAGTGGCAGAAAGAGTCTTGAAAATGTAACAATAGTCATCAAAATTGACTAAAACGCCGATCAGTTTCAAGAAAACATTTTGATCCAAATTCCGATTCCGATTTCGATTCAATTTTATAAAAATAGGAAAAATCACAAAATGGTCCTAATCAGTAAAAACAGAGTTAAAAACCTATGTAGAAGATTGGTGATGATGATGATGAATATGAATATGATGATCATGATCAGATTAGAAACAACACATGGAGAAAGAGAGAGAGAGAGATTTGTGCACCTGAGAATTGTGAGAAGACGAGAGAAACAGAGGAAGGCGTTAAAAGAAGGTTTGGGGTATAAAACGGGCGATGTTAATAACGAAGTATGAGAGAAACTCGTGAAGAGGAATAACGTACGAGAGAATCAGAGAAAGAGAGACGAGAGGAAGAAGACGAAGAAACTCAGAGAGGAAACGTGAATTGCAAAACGAGAGCACGACTACGACCTGGTCGCGCACTCTCTTTCTCTCTATAAGCGTTTTTTTTTTCTTCTTTAATATATTTTTGGTATTCAGAATATAGTTATTTTTTTAGATCATGGAAATAATTTTTAGTATTTATCTCTTATTAAGAATCTCCTTTTTATAAGGTTGTTATATTTATCTCCTTATATATGCATAAATTTTAAGAACCTTCATTATGGCTTATACAATGGAGACTATATAGAACATATCCATAAATTTGGAAATAGTTAAAATGACTCTAAAAATGGACACTATTAGGATTTAATTTTATAAATGTGCAAATAATTTATGAATCTACTTATTTTGAACTAAAAATAATTATAAAAGGTAACAAGCAATAAAAGAAAGATAATATAATGTTTTGTAAATATAGTGGTTGTTTGGTGTAAAAATATATCTCACTTGAACAAATTATTTACGTTACTATAAAGTATATATACTAGCGTTCTAAAGCTTCCGTACGTATAGATTTATTTTACAAAAAAAAAAAGGTTTCTTCGTAGACGTAATAATTTTGGAAAATATTAAATGTACCAACAAGAAATTGTTTAACAAAGAAAAAGAAAAAAAATATTTATCAACATACAATCAAATCCTGAGTAAAAAATATAAACGTAGATAGTTTGGCTTTTTAAGCCAATATTTACCTTTTTGAAAAGTAACTGATTTTTTTCTTCTTCTAACTTAGTATGTCTCACAATAAAAGAAAAATAATTAAAAAGTTTTCGTTTGGCCACCTAACCTAATTTTAAAGGCTGACAAATATAGTTTAGAAGCCAATGTGGAGTGGCTAACTACCCTATAGTTTAATCAAAGTCAAACAAAGAGTTATGAATCTCTCTTGGATATTAAACAAAAATAACTATAATACAAATTATTGATGATAAATGGAAGTAAAATAAGTGTGGCTGCTTAGTTGTAGCGACTGCCCAACTATCTAACGTGTTTGGCCATCGTAGTCAAATCAAATTATTTGATCCTACATTTTGCATGCAATTATTTTATCAATTTTCACATATATACGCAACTACTAAGTTGGAGTTTTTTTCGTTTGACACTTTAACATATATACAAAAAATATATACAACTACAAAGTTGGAGTTTAGTTATATATGTAATCGTTTGTTCATCTTAGTGAACACTTAAAGTGCGACACTAGTGTATTTACAATATAAATCTAAAGTTATTAAAACGAAAAAGAAGAAGATTAGTTTTCCGATTAATAATTTTGTTTGGATAAAAATGTATTCGAATTAGAAGAATCAACAACTATTATGTGTAGTGAATTGGACCAGTGAGAGCTTGTCTTGCTAGTATATCCGCACATTTGTTCTGCTCTCTATGATGGAAAGTGAACTTCACCTCCGTGAACATGCAATGCCAATGACTGATTTCATCAAAGGTAATGTCGAAGTCGAGGATTTACAGCTTTGCCGTTGATTAGCCGGATGATAGAGAGGTTGTCCCCATCAAACTCGATCTTTATGTAACCTAGGTTCCATGATGATTGGAGTGCCCATATCAGAGCCGTACATTCCGATTCTTCAACCGGTGCCCTACCTTGGAATTTACTCATACCGCATTCCATGAAAGTCCCATGTGAGTTGCGGATTATCCACCCTAATCCAGACCCACTGGTTCCTTTATGGTGAGATGAATCATAGTTACATTTTACCCAGCCTCTTTGTGGTGTTTTTCATTTCACTCTAGGAGATCGGTGATGGTGAATGTCGTTATGACCTTGTTCCGAAGTAGCAATGTTTTCAATCCATTCTCTTGTGTCAATAACGGCTTGTTCTACAGCTTCCGTTACTTCGATCATTTTGCGATTAAATACTAGATCATTTCTGCATTTCAAGATTCGCCATAATAACCAAAATGGGAGTAGACTTTGAAATTTGACAATAACATCACCTATTTACTTATCTCTTCAACTATATAACAACTATACTACATCAATAAAAAGAAGTCGATTAGAATGCTTGTGTTTTTGATGTACTTTAGCACATAAGATAAGACTTAATTCCCTAATTTTAATGTATTTTTTCTTTGGGGGGCAAAATACCTTGTGTTCATTCATTCAAACGGATAAAACATTACAAAGCTGAAGGGTTTTGCCAAATTAAGGCTTGATACAACAAGTCTAATAACGTAACATAGTGCAAAAATAGATAGTTCGACAAAATATCCAAAAGAACTCGGAGACGGGAGCAATATAGCACCAAGTCAAATTCCGGTTTGATGTACATGCAGGAAAAGCATATAGATTACATAACCTTTTTCACTGTCTCCATTTGCGATGAAATGTTTTTCGTCTGCAGATATCCACTGGGACTAGGTTATTCATCATTTCAAGCATCTGATTCGCATAAACATTTGCAACCCAAGCGATACCAAAAGTAGGTCCTTTGGTGCGAAGAATATCCTCGCAACTATGCATGTATATAATATATAGGTGTGTTTAACCATATATATAGAACAAAACATCCATTGTATCTGTGAACTTAGAATCCACATTGGTGGGCTCTTCTGCTCGTTCAAACCACTTTTTTAAACTCCAAAAAAAAAAAAAGTTCCAATCAGACCAAAACACAGTTTAATGTTGAATTGTTGACCATGCAATCAAACATTACACAAGATATCTATCTGTAACTGTTTTGCATTTAAGAAGAAGTTGTTCTGAACAATTTAAAAGAGAGAATCAAACGACAAATTATTTATCCAAAGATTCAAGAAGGAACAACAACAGTTTGCATCATGTTCTTGAATTCGAAAAAGTCAACGCGACCATCATGATTACTATCAACAGAGACAATCATCTTCTCCACTTGTTCAATCTCTCCTGCTTCAGGTAATCCAAGCTTCTTCAAAACCTTTTGCAATTCCACAGCGGAGATAAAACCATCTCCGTCTTCATCGAACACATTAAAAGCTTCTTCAAGATCTGATTCCGGAGACCCATCACAGCAACTTCCTTCTCCTCCAAAGAAAGATTCGTCTAAGGTTTTGTGGAGTGCAGCAAAGTCATCGAACCGGAGTCCGGTTTTGTCCGGTTTGATGAAAGAATCAACTGTTGACTTGAGATCGGAGAAATCAGCGTCGAGACCGAGTCTTGAGAGTGCTTGACTTAGTTCTTCGACGGTTATGAATCCATCGTTATTTTTGTCGAATAGGTCAAAGACTCGGTGGAGACGAAGAGCGTTTAGACTTGGACTTCGTAGTCTGAAGGAAGAAGATTGTCTTGAGAGTTTCTTCTTCTCGTTATTGATCTCCATTGTTACTCTTCTTCTTAGTTTGTTCTTGGTGGCTCTGTTTGATATAGTCGGAGACTTGAGAATCACGAGGCAGAGACTTTACTCTATTATTATATAATCAAAGACTTGGAATAACGAGGCGGAGACTAAATAGATAATATACAATATGACTAAAATAAGGTATGGGCACAAGTACGCATTGTTCGGCAATTACTCGTTACTAGACTCGTATCTGTCTCGAAAATTTAAGTACCCTCTAGAGATAAAGCGGATAACAAGTCGGTTAATTTTATTATTTCTAAGCCCAAGTCAAGTATCAAGTATTACAATATTTGTTGATATTTGCCAAGTTACTTGCTTCGTTTTGATATTTGTCCCGTTATTCGTTATTTGTATTTGTGATTTGTTGTTACAATGTTACTTAATGCTTACTTATTTCTCTTTTGAATTTTGATTTGATAATGTATAGATTTTGATCCAAAATAATATCTATGAATGTTTTGTAATATAAATGAGATTGTTGATTTGTTTCTACTAAGGTACTTTGCAAGTAACAAGCCGAGTTTTGTTATCTTCCAAATAACAAGCTAGGTTAAGTTACTTGCAAGTAACAAAATTTTGGACAGGTATTTGTTATAGCAAGTACTTACTCAAACAAGTCAAATATCAAACTTCAATTTCAATTACTTGTTCGGGTCAAGACGAGTTATAAATACCTGAAAAATAGCAAGTATATGCCTTGCACCTACGCATAACTATATAACAGAAGCACATAATATTTTTTTACTATGAGCACAAAATTTTTAAAATGTCCCTTTCCATAAACCAGTAACTTTTTTTGGCTGGAACTAGTTATTTCGAATTAGTTAACATATCGAAAATCAATAACTTTATAAGCCAGTGTTCAAAAAATGCTCTAGATACTTATTGGGCTGTGATCCAATGTCTATCACTTAAAACATCTAATTGAAAATTAGACGATTTTAAATTTTGAGCGATTAAAATGTTTACAACATGCATAAAACATTGTAAATATGTTATTAGTTATTAGTTATTACATATACAAATTATACAAATACATGATTTAGAAAAATAAAAATATCAAATCATAAACAAAATTTAGACAACATCTGAACATTTAAAAACATGTATATGAAAGTAAAATTTATAAATTTAAATCAGTGTAGTTAGAAATTGAAAAAGTATACTCAAACAAAACCTATACAATTTGGATAGTCCGAGACCAATAATAACAAAGCCACTAAACCCGAAAAGCCCAATAACAACAAATGTCGTCTTCTCTTCACAGCCCATTCGTTTCCATTGGTCACTTCCATTGCCACCACAACAACCAAAACCATATCTCGCCGCCGCCGTCGACGACGACGACACTTGCTTCACCACCGTATCGCTATCAACAGAGGAAAGAGATAAGAAGCGTGTTAACTCTTTCTTCTAATTCCATGGATATTTGTGGCGTTGATTCCGAAGGGAAAGAGTTTAATAGCGTACAAGAGATGTGGAGAGAAGAAATTGGAGAAGGAGACGAAACTAAAAAAACCCAATGGTATAGAGATGGTGTTTCTTATTGGGAAGTAAGTATTTGAATCATCTGATCTTAAAAACTTTTACCTTTTCTATGTTTTAGTTCTCTTTAAAGTTCCTTAGTTTTGAATTTGTGTGTGTTTGTGTTGTTATAAAGGGTGTTGAAGCTTCTGTTGATGGAGTATTAGGAGGATATGGGCATGTGAATGATGCTGATATTATAGGAAGTGAGGTTTTTCTTAAGACTCTTTTGCAAGAAAGATTAGTTAACAATGTTGGAGCTAATCAGCATTTAGTAGCTCTTGGTAAGTCTCTTCTCTCATTGGTGTTCATTGGTTTTTTGCCATATGTGTGTTCTTACAAATCACTCTAATTATTTGTAGATTGTGGATCTGGTATTGGAAGAATCACTAAAAATCTTCTGATTCGATACTTTAACGAGGTGAAGTGTATATTTCGATGAAATTTACATGTTTTAGTTTCTGTTCTTCTCTGTTTTTGATAACCAGTTTTGTATTCTTTTTTATCTTAGGTTGATCTTCTTGAGCCTGTAGCACAATTTTTGGATGCAGCTCGTGAAAATTTGGCATCTGCAGGCTCTGAAACGCACAAAGCTACTAACTTTTTCTGTGTACCTCTTCAGGTAATGTTCTTGAATGATCTCTCTTTGCTTTCTTTATCTTTATCATTGTGTTCAATTTCTTCACATTTGCGTTGTGTTTGTTATATAATCATAGGAGTTTACTCCAGCTGCTGGGAGGTATGATGTAATATGGGTTCAATGGTGCATTGGGCATCTCACGGACAATGACTTTGTTTCTTTCTTTAACCGCGCAAAGGTAAAGACTTTCTTCATTGCACCATGTTCAGTTAGTCCATGTTTTTGCTGCTTAATCTTCATGTGATGTTCTTGGTTGATCTCAGGGATACCTTAAACCTGGTGGGTTTTTCGTCGTGAAAGAGAATCTCGCTAAAAATGGTTCCTTTTCGCTCTCTCTCTCTCTCTCT
>Ga0041059_1002817_pt1 | contig 12571 bp, 4 predicted proteins | sample AraColnosormetaG_FD_56232 | JGI IMG/M metagenome (GOLD analysis project Ga0041059, IMG submission 56232) | Arabidopsis roots microbial communities from North Carolina, USA - Col MF nosort | ecosystem: Host-associated > Plants > Roots > Unclassified | place: USA: North Carolina | collected 2013-09-02 | reverse complement strand
AACATAGAACCATATCAGAAACACGAAACACAACACAAAGACTTCTTGTCAAATTCTTCTGACACAAGTCACAAACAGTAACCAAAACAACAGAACCACTCCAATGAATCGAATAGAATCACAAACTTGTGAATCAACAACCACATCAAAGGAAACTGTAAGATACATAAAATTCCCGAATTGGTAGAAGAAGCTTACCGAGAGTATCGTAAGGAGATTTCTCTTGGCTCCAATTCGATGCTCTAACTAGAGTCTTCCTCTGATTCAAACGAAACCAAAGATTCGAATTTTTAGACCTAAACCAAGACGAATTCGAACTCTGGTTTCTAAAGGCGACGTTTTTAATCGAAACCCTAAAAAGTGATCGACTTTGATGTCTACTACAACACACAATCGAAGAGAACACAGAGTATGGTCTACAGATAGCTCGAAGATTGCTCATAACTTCAAGTTCCAACCCAGAAACCGATCAATTTCGTAAACCCAGAAATCAAAATTCATATAAATCAAATTCCACCTCTTTATATGAACGAACAAGTAAGCTCACGAAAATGAAATTCCTGAAAAATCCAACCGAACAAGAGACTTCTTCTTTACTCTTTTCTTCAATTGAATTTTCTCATTTTCCTCAGAAAATTCCAACGGAAGTTTTTTTGTGGACGACTGAAGCGCAACGATGGGAAAATTACAATAGTACCCTTTGATTTATTGAGTTTCACATTAGTCCCTTAATAATACATTAAATATACATTCAGTACACATATTATCAAATTGCTCAGATTTCAAACTTATTTGTTGTATCTAAATATATTACAAAGTTTCAACCCAAATTTACAATCTTCTCTGGAGAGATACTTCATAAAGCAAAAACCATAAAGTTCTAATCAAGAGAATCTCACTCTACTTAATTAACAAAGATCTTTTTTAAAACATCCTTCCAAGCTTTGTGATGAGTATGCTTCTTCAAGACTTTTGATTCTGCTGTTTCTTGTTTTTAAAGTTTTAATAAGTTCCTCTTTTAAGTTGGTTCTTGTGGACGAGCTGCCCAAAGAGAACTAAGAGCACGAAGTCTATGAAGATACTCTCCTAAAGCTAGTAAACCTCGAGCCGATTGTCTTGTCGTTAAGATCTTCGCCATTTGTTGCAAAGTTTGTTGCCTCAGATGATCTGCCTGTTATAATCAGGATAGAGATGTTTGAAATAGAATGACACAAACTTTACTTAATTTGTTTTGAGTTAATGTTTACTACTTACTTGATTCACAAATCCTTCTAATGCTTGAAGATTCTCTATAGCTGCAGCCATGTGAGTGGGATAATGCGTGGACTCGATAACCGCATCAATCACAATGCTTTCAGCTAAACTCTGTTGAAGTTTATCAATCCCTTGAGACAGAGCATCCTCTGCTTGTTGTGATGATTGTTGGAGGTTTCTCACTTCCAAGATTTGTTGATCCGTTAATGGTTGAAGATAAGGCATCACAACCTACAAGAAAAGGGAAGGAGAAAATATTACATTTTGAAAATGTTTTTGTTAGAGATTGTAACATTTTGGGTATTTTTACGTTTAAAAGTTCGGATGGACGAAACCCTCCAATCCATTGGAAGAATCTTTCGGTTGAAGTTCGCCACATTCCCGATATCAAGTAGAAAACATCGGCTTTTGCTGCATCGGATTTCATTTGGAAAAGATTAGCGTAATGGTTCAAGCAACTCTCTACTAGCATCTTGAGTTCTATGTCGCTTATATGAGATTGAAGCGCTGTTCGTAGTTCGCTAACTCTTCTGCTTTGTTCTTGTAGCCAGTGTGAATATTCCATCTCAAATGATGCAATCCCTGTGTTAATACTCCCAGATGGTCCTAAATGGCCCTTGAAAGAAAACATTTAGTACTGAGTCAATTACGAAACCAAAACTGATTTTCTTGATAGAGACTCAAAACAGAACATTTTAAACATATCTTTTGACCTAGCTCACCTGCTGCTTAACCTTTTCGAGTTCTTGCTCTAACTGCGATAACTTTAACCGGCTTTCCTCTAACTGCTGAACATAAGCCTAAAGATACAAAAAAAAAGAGGACTTAGTAGCAACTAACTAAACTATATGAGATTCAATAAAGGGACTTGCTTCTACCTTCTTTCTCAAACGACTTTTGCGAGCCGCTTCTCGGTTCTGCGCTAAACGCCGTTTCATCTATTGGCATATGACAAAAGAATATCAATCAATATCACAAAAACCACCATTTTCTATTATGCATGTATAAAAAAGAAAACATAATTAGCTTTGTTTTGATCTAAACCTTATCATGAATCCTGCCATCATCATCTTGATTATCATTACTAGAAGGTTGTTCTGCTTCGATCTGGTTATGAGAAGAATCATAATTTATCTGCACGTGATTTAAAAACCCATTAGTAAAAAAACAAGTAACAACAACTTTCAAAAATCAATGAATCTTGAAAGAAGAAAACTAGTTAACCTTGATGTTGTTGTTGTGATCATCAATTCTAGGATCAACCTGAATAATAGAGGAAGTAGCAGTATTGGGACTATGATCATTGATATCAGATTTGAAAACATTTCCCCAACCGACAATTTGTTGAAATGGCTCATAGATTCCCATGTCTCTTAAAGATGCAAGTTGTGTTGGAGAAGAAGAACTCATCATCTCTATATATATCCTCTACATATCAAACCAATCATAGTTGGTAATTTAGAATCTTTCAAAAACATGCACAAGAATAGATCAAAGCAGAAAGAAAAAAGAAAGTTTTGTGTTGCCTCACCTTCAGTTATAGATCCAATAGCTGGCTCTTAAAAATTGCATTTGCTCTCACTGATACAAACCATAAACAGAATAAACTCTTAATCATTTTTAAAACTAATATAAAGTTTGGAACTAAAAAAAACACACGAGAAACTCCAAATTCTCCAAGATCCAAACGTTTCAAGTGAAAAACAGAGAGGGAGGGAAAATTTAACAAACCTTGATCGATAAGCAGAGATATTCATGAAGAATTTGAGAGCTGAAGAGTTAAAGATGCTTATGAAACACGTTTCTGGTTAATACAGAGATATTTTTCATTCGGACCACAGACATCAAATGGAAGAAGAAGTGTATTTCGTTCCTTTGAACACTTCCTGTCANAAAAAAAAAAAACTTAAAGGTCAAGAGTTCCCATCATGTAAAAGAGAGGAAAAAAGGATTTTTTTTTTTTGTTTTGGTCTTTTTCTATTTCATTTATTTGTGACCATCACGGCATCACCATTAGAGTAATATTTAAGTTAAAGAATTAATAATAGTAATCAAGTTTATTAAGAAATAATCACAATCAATTTAAAGGAACGAAACGTTTAACGACAAACAAAACGCAAGAGAGAGATGCATCTTTGGCAAAGCCGAGAAGGTGACCTTATCGTGCGCTTTAATTTCTGAGGTACGCACGACGTGATGTCATCTACCAAGAGCTGAAATACCTTCCGATGTCGACACGTACCAAGTTCAGTCGATTATTCCGGTGGTGTATAATTTATTTGCATTCCAGAATTGGAAAGAGTCTTATGTTTTAGGGTTCAAATAATAAATAGTTTTAACAGAACAAATATACTTTTCCCCCGTTTCTTTAAATTTTGGTATCGTGGGAAACTTTTGATTTATTGGTTGATCAAAGATTTAGTGCTTTTGACAGCAGCAACAGATTTTCTTAAACTATAGACAAGTTCGAAGTTTATCATAAATGTAGTGTATATAGAACCGTACGTTTTGTAGTATATATATAAATTGAATTGTCATATATGTAAAATCGTTTCATATGTTTCTATGTATGTTACGGCGATTTAAACATGTCGTAAATGATAAAATGATCATGATTTATACTATAATTAGAATATCTAAAGTTGAAAAGATTCATCCTTTTAAATATAAATATATATTCATAATCATAGCCCGAATTATCGTCTAACTGATCATGACCAATCCATAATTTTCGAAACCATTTTCACATCTTTTTGGACATGCACGCTGATGGGTCTGCAAAAGAATCAATGTCTTTTTCCCTATAAGTTAGGTTCATATAGGTGGTACAAAGATGTAGGATTTTCTTTCTTCAAATTTTATTTTATCAACGTTATGTTTTTATTTTCTTTCTTTTACAACTTTAGGTTTATTTTGAGGGGACCATAAGGTTTATGCAGTGGCGTCTTTATGCTTAGTCTCCTTCCCTGACTTAGTGACAAATAATTGGAGCTTTAATGGCCTACCAAACACAAAAGATAACATTTTTAAATCTCTTTATTATTTTAAAATTAGGAATCTTAATTAGTTCGGAACCACTTGTGTAATAAAAATCTGTGTGTTCGACAAAGACAAGCATGTTTGTTTATTTTCTTATTCAGTTTTATTTCCTCTCTTGGTTTTACTTTAATAAAGAGTCCCTCTATATTGTTTTTCCAATCTATATACTATAATAAATATGAATCGGTGCGGTGATACGCAAATAAATAAATACAAGAAAAGCAACAATATTGTATGATCCTGTCAGAATATCAATTGGCATCGCGAAAGATCATATATAGTTTGGCTTGATTTATTGGTAAATCGAAGTTCTTAGAAACTTACCGAGCTAACTAAGCCTTGGTCAAGAACCTAGATAATTTTAAAACTATATGCATGCATTATAGATATCATTGTTACGTCTTATAGTTGATGAAGAAAAAGAAAGTATGATTACAAAAGTTACGTACACACAATTCTACTTTAATTCATCACGAAGACACCGATCTTCCACTATTTTCATTATCTTCTTTCTCCTTTTTTTCGTTATGACTACAAAAGTTATGCATTTTATTGCTTTTCTCGTTATCTTCTCCGTACCTTTTTTAATCTCTTATTTCTTACATTCTTCTCAAGTACACTTTAAAAAAATATATCTTTCAAGATTGATATGGATTGCATTCTACTATTTTCAGACTATATTTTGCACCAGAAATAGTTTCTGTTTGTTTCCCGTTTTCTTGAAAAAAATAGTGGTTAGAAAATACACTTGAAACCAATCTAGGTGAATAAAACATGAAAACTTGTTTTTAGGTTTAAACCGCCGTAGGAAGAATAATCAAAGATATATCGTAACTGAGCAAATCAAAATTTCGAATCTATCATGCCCTGATGAGATTCTTGTGCACGCGAATGATCGATCATCAGACGTTCAAAAAAGGAAAAATTAAAATTCGAATATTTGTAAAATTGCTTCATGAAGAATACATAGTAAATATTCTCCATAAATTACAAAACAAAGAAGGAATATAAGAAAATCTATTAAAGGAGGCATATATATAAATATATATTTATATACTATAGTTCCTTTTATATAAACCGCATGTCGTTCAAAGATTCGAACTTGAACTGAACTGAGATTGATTCTCTTATTTCGCATTCCGAAAAAATGAATACATATTCTTTCATGTTGGTTAAACATGCAGTACAACCACATGATTAGTAATAATAAACTTTTGCTACAAAATCTTAAAATGAACACAGAATTTAAGAGATTAATATCTAAACTCTTAATATTATCTCCTTTGACTTACCGGAAGAGAAGCAAAAATAAAAATAATAATTTTTTTTGTTTCTTTCATAAATTATGAATAATTTAAAAGCAAAGGAAGGTGATGGGCTTCTTTTATCATTGCTTTTGTTCCCATTGTGTGGTATGAAAAAAGGAGCTGATTTTATTTGTTTGGTGACTAAGAATAAAAGGAGTATTTTTTGTTTTCTAATTGATAATTGTTATTGTGGTGTCCTTTCCTTTTAAAGACCAAACAAGCCGGAGGATATTCTCACGTCACACAAGTGCACATGACCTTCCTTCATTGTTGTATCATCAAACTCCATTAGGCAGATCAGTGACTCATAATGTCACCATATTTACTCCATTGCCTGCTAATTTACATAATTATCTGTGTTTCATAATTACAGAAGAAGGTATCAAAGATTTAAATAATAAAGCTCCATATGTGGTTTTTCTAAGGTATCACTAGAATTGAGGATGCCTTGGGTATGAACAAATGACATATCGACAATCTGGGTTCCTGCCAAAATGTATTGTCCTGTTTTCGTGAATCACGGGTATTAAAATAAACGTGTCGATAGGAATTAAAGAAAAGTAGAACTTGTTTACCTTGAAAGGATCAATACTTGTTGGGATGATTAGGTTGACGTGAAGAATGAGGATACTCAACCAAATTCCATTCACCGATAGAGTTTTTATCCTTTTTAACATCAGGAAACTCCACCATGTAGCTTGGATCTCGATTCGGAACATTATAATAGCTACTGTTCCACTGCAAGCCAGTAGGGTTAAGATCAGGACTTCATTTGGAGTATATACTCCATAACTCTAGTGAGAACTAACTAAAAGTCATACCGTTGTTGGCTGAGTATGAGAACTGTTAAGCAAGGTGCTGGAACTTGAGGAGTTCAAATTCCACACGGATTTGTTCGGCTCGTGTCTTTGCTTGTTGGAACTGTAAACGTCAGAGGTGAAAGTATGAAGTGTCTAAATTCGGATACAAAGCTATAGTGGACAGGTAATCTAACTTTTTTTTCTCTGTATATGTCAGTCTCAAGCTGTATAGTCATATGAAACAATGTAATCTGCCGCTTTACCTTGACAGCCCAAGGGAAAGACCAGACTGAACCTCCTTGAGTGAAGATAATGTAGCCAGCAACTTTGCAAATGTTTCAAAAGTCGAGGTTCCGGAAGGAACTTCCAGAGACAGGGACCTGTATCCGTACACAGTCAAGTGAGCCACGCTTTGCTTGAGATGTGCAATTCCTTGCTGCAGATTTCTGAATGTTTCAACGGAATGAGGAGAGGCAGAAGAAAGGCTAACAACGTCAAGGTCAAGGTCATGATAATCTTCTTCTATACTTCCATCTGATTTCAACGAAGTGACACCAAAATTGGTTGTATCTCTACCCGTCCATGAACTTTTCTCTTCAAATGAGTAGTGATCATGGATTGGTACAAAAAGGGGATACCCATTGCTGGCAGAAAAACAAAACAAAAAGATCGTTTAAATCTCTAACTCTAATGGAGACACAAACAGTTCCTGTCATGTCAATGTTAAGATCAGTGATCCTATGTATCTTTATTACTCAATGAACAAAGTCGAGTCCCTACCTAAGACAAAAAGCTCCCAAATATCCACTAAAAAATGGCCAAAGATCTCTAATATCTTATCCTTCCTGTGTATTTTTTTATACTATTATAAGTGCTTATCAGTCAAATATGGTTTACCTTGGAGAAGATGGATAAGAGTTCCAATAAGAATCTCGTTCCCATATTCTTGAACAAGAACCCTGAGACAAAACAATACAGATTTTTTTTTGTAGTCAATCAATCAATTTCCAGATGAAAAGTAATATGTTGTCAATATTAACAAATTATCTCTCAATTTTATTTCCTATGCAAAGATTGCATGCAGGGAGTTTGTGTATGTATGTGCGATTTTCTCAGACTTAGTTACTGAGGCAACTGTTTTCAGCATAAAATTGAGTGAAAATGAGTTGGCATCTACCGCGAAACCCAAGTTATGAAGTGCAGGCACTGAGAGCTTATGGACAACAAGATTCAGAAGCTGCACCATGTACCTGATCCAACCACCAACCATGGGAATGTTAATTCATCAAATATAATAGATGATTATGAGTAAAATGATCTGCAGGAGTAGAAGATGCACTTAGGAGATTGATCTACAGTCTACATATATCTTAAATTATTTCTGTACAGCAAAATTACTGTAAAAAGACGGGGACATGTTACCCTAATGAGGCTGCGAGCTCTTTTGGCGGAACAGAGAGTGGGTTGAGACCTTGTGGTAAGAGAGCATTGCAGATTTGATCATATTGTACACTAGACCCATCTTTGTTCTGCCCCTCTACTGTCACCTGAACATAGTTAGATTCAGTAAAACCATCCTAGAAGATGTGTACAATAACACAGCAGTCTGAAGAGAAATTCCAAGATGGCCTCTGGAAGAAAGAAGATGTGTTTACCAACTTCTTTTTGGCATAGACTCTATACATTAACTATGAAACCTGTATTTTAATAATTGAAGAGATAAGAACCTAAAGTTGGATGTCCTTACCCGGGATAAAGGGAATAATTTGCATATCTGTTTCATAACCAAAGCCTGTTTATAAAGGCGTTCCGAAGTTAGATCGATCTGTACATATGAGATTGGATTTTTTAAAAAAGTGAGACACAGAAATGAGTATATGAGTCCTAGTAAAAGATCTAGTTCAAGCATAGTCATAGAGTTAAAGTATAATGAGATATAGATCTTACATATACCAAGTAGTGATTGCCAATAGTATCTGAATAGTGGTTCTCTAGTTGGTGAACACGGCTCTCCTCTAACTGCAAAAAATGAGACTATTTACATTAACCATAGCAAAATTAATATCATACAAATCCCTTTTTAAGAGAGAAAAAGCAGCAAATGAAAAAAGAAAGTATCACATTACAGCAACGTTAGTTGATTCAATAATGCCATATCTCTCTTTCAGATTGCGAGATAGACTCCGAAATGTGTTTTTGCCTGCATCATCATGAAGTAGGTCTATTTAGACTTATTGTTACGAAGGCGAAAGACGAATTACTTAAGGGCGTATGTTCAGACTTTGCTGCAATTTCTCCACTTGTAGCTGAAGCTTCTCCCGCAACTTAGCAAGCTTCTCATTCTGAAGCTCCTTCCAACAACGTTGACTAATTGCTTTCTCCTGGTCAATAGTGAAGATCACAAGCAAGAATAAGACATCATTTAACACAAGAAAAGCAAATGAATCTCAGATCAGACTTAAAACTCAACAATGAACCTTTGTGACAAGTAAGCCACTTAATCTGAAATACGAAACCTCCCGAAGACTCTTCAACGAGTCCAACTTGACCTTGTATTCGTTTAACCTGCACACAAAGTGCCATCAAATCCGAACTCGTAAGAATTTGAAAGATTCCAAGATCATATCAGATTGTATGAGAACCTGATTATACCCGCGATTAACACAATCTACACAGATTGAGGGACGAAACGACTTGTAGCAAACAGCACATTTGGTAGATTTCTCCATCGATCCTTCGCCGAAGCAGACCAAAATTCCCCAAATTCTTAGGGCTCAGTGACAAATCTAACGCAATGAATCTGTCAATTCAACAATATTCTCCCATCAGAACACCAATCTAAAAGTTCTAATCAAAAGATTGTTGAAATTCCAGGAGACAATGAGCATAAGAGTTTGATCGGAGAGAACTGACCGGTAGAATCCGCCGGCGCCGGGGAAACGTAGCGTCCGGATGACGTAGGAGGAGGATGAAGCGGGAAGAGAATAGAAGAGAAGAAGGAGGATTGAATTTGAAGGAGAGAGTCATTGCGTGAAGATTTAGCAAAGAGCTTAAGGAAGAAGGAGCAATGGACTTTTACGAATTCAAGTTACGTGCACAGAACCTTCCTCTTCTTTTCTTTTTTTCTTACACTTTTTGACCTTTTATTATTACTTTATTACTTTTTGCTCCTAAACTCTTTGTCTGTTTAGTTAATGGTCTTTTAACTCTTTAAATTGCTCAATTCCCCCTTGTTGACATACATTGTTAACTCACTTGACTGAATTGATATGTTTGGCTGATATAAAACAAGTCTGTATCAATTTTGACTACCTGCATACAATATACGATTTTGTTAAATCGGTAAAAATAAAAGCAATGTTATAAGATAAAACATCTAATATCATGATGCATGACACTATCTCAATATAACTAGATTAGATATGCCAACTTGTTACGAGAGAATATATATTTAAGGTAATTTTGTTGTCGTTTACTTTTGCTTTTTCTTCTTTTATTGTTGTTTTCGTGTGTTCTTTACTTTCGTTTAATTATTTTATAGTTAAAGGATTTTGTTTTGGTTGCTTTATTAATGAGTCAGTGGGTTAAATATTTCTTCAAACAAAGCTCGTAATGGATTCATTGAACTGAGACTCTGCCGCCAGTTTAGCTTGTATTTTTTGTGGAATGGTTTTTGAACGACGCAAATTTTAAACATAGATTTTGCCTGACTTTAACGTTAGGTCGTTAGCGTATGCTATGAAATCTAGTGAGATCCACTTAAAAGCTTTTTGATTGGCTGAAAAAACAAACCGTCACGAGCAGAACCTTCTCCTAATCACCCTCATAGATTATTTTTGTTTTGGTTTATTTTTCACTACTCAATATTTTGAACATCCACTAATTTTCTTTATATTCTTAAAACCCCACTACTTTTTCTTTTAAAAGTATTTTCCTATATATTTTATCTTGTTTTTGTGTCTTTGTATATATTTAATGTGTGTGATTTGTCGTGACATATAATAAGAGCGCCAAAATAGTTTGTTTTTATATTTGTATAGCGCCGAATTCATATTTGGATAAATATTGCTACAACCGAATTTAATGGTTTATGCAATATCATGGTTTAAATCTAGATATTCTTTTATGTGAGTTGCAGTTAAAAAAAGAAGAAGAAGATTAGTACAGTTAGTGATAGATTATTAAACTAAAACTATGTCAAAAGTGCCAAATGGTTAACCAACTAAAAACTAAATCTAGATATGTTTATTTTCATATGTTTGTATTTTTGTATATATATATATATATATATATATGGTTTAAAAAACACTAAAAAATAACAATTTTCGATTTTCTGAAATACGAAATATCGTGGCATACAAGTTTAGTTGGTTTGGCATAAAACTTATCAAACTAGCTGTGGTATTTAGGGAATACATCCATTCTACATACATATATAGATTTTCTCATATTTTTGTAGTTCATATTGTACAATGTTTACCGACTATTTATAAAATCACCCAATAAAGAAAAAGAGAAGACACTAGAAAAAGCCATTAAAAAAAGACCAATGAAAATAAAACAAAATAAAGAAAGAAAAAAAAAAAAGGCAAAGAAGAGAAAAGTTTTAATTTCTTCTTCATCACTCAATCGCCATGGGATCCGAAACTTTAGCAGAGCTTTTCTTCATTCCCGGCTTCCCAAAAAACCACCGTCCGAATCTTCTACACCCACCTGACTTCACCGGCGCCTCCTTGAAACTTCCTCCGCCAATCTTTTCATCTCCCTCGCCGGTAACCGTCTGTTTGGCCGGTTTCTTCATACTCTCTCTGTGAAACTTCCTCACCGTGTAAACTTCTGCGATAGCTAGCGACATCTTTTACCGGTTTAGAAAATAAGACAAAATTATGTTTTGAGGAAAGGCAAAACAAAAGTTGTTGTTTGGTAAAAACTTATATTGGGAAAGATGAGTGTTGTTGCATTTTTGGGGGAGAGGTTTGGGGACTTATTTATAGATAAATTTGGTGGGTTCCATTTTACTGAATTTAGTGGGTTTGTTTGCCACCATATGCTGTAGTACTACATCTCTTTTTCATAAATATAATATATCTTGTTATGATATATGTTATATTAAATGTGTATTTTTTAAACAATTTAATGATAATTTCGTTTAGGAAAACAATTGAAGATCTGAGAAAGAGTTAATGCTGTTAAGTAAAAAAAGTTGAAAGAAAAATCTTTGATTGTGTAAGGACAAAAGAAGAATCGAACTCCAAAGAATTTACTTACATGAAATTTTTTTAACATAACATTCGTTCATGGCTATGACATGAATTTAATTATCATCTACTTTATCGTTTACTAATTTGAAACTGAAATTCTCAGTATCCATCAAATTATTAAAAAGTGAAAACAAAATATTCACATACTAAACGACAGAAAAGTTAATGATGAAATTTTGATTATACTTTAGTCTTTTTTTACTGTATCTTATGCTCGCATGCTGTAGCTGTTATGACTTCTCTAAAAACTTTTATTTTCTTAATGGACCGATGACCGATCAATATTTCCTTTTGTCTACAGATCAATCCAAAATTATCTACTAAAAAGATGCAAACTAATCTCGAAGGGATAATCAAAATTGTGAAAAGGGGCACAACAATCAGCAATCGACGTAAAAATAGTTTCTTTAAAAACAACTACACTTTGTCTTAGAGATTTTGAAAGCGCATACACACTTGATTTTAGATTTTGGTTCAGTAATATAAAATAAAGTACAAAATAATTTTTATAATTTAACAAACGATATGGATTCATAACGGTAATTAACTAAAAATTATTTGATCGTAGTAAAGTATGATGGCTATTAGAAAGTTTCAAAACAATTAATAAACAAAAAGTGATCAAGATTCGAGTGATAATCCAAGAATGTATTGGAGAAGGCCTGAGAGGAATCTGACTCGGCCGCCAATTTAGCTTCCAAATGATAATCGAATCGACCACAATATCCATAAACGTGTCCAAATTAAGAAGCCAAGAACATATAGTTTTAATTTAAGTGTATACCTAAAATATATGCCAAATCTTTATTCTATTTTATATCTATCATATTTCCGATTGCTGGTAGTGGACTTCACACTCATCTAATATAAATAGCATTTCTCACTCTCTTTTTTTTTTTTTTTTTTTTTG
>Ga0041059_1002816_pt1 | contig 12575 bp, 14 predicted proteins | sample AraColnosormetaG_FD_56232 | JGI IMG/M metagenome (GOLD analysis project Ga0041059, IMG submission 56232) | Arabidopsis roots microbial communities from North Carolina, USA - Col MF nosort | ecosystem: Host-associated > Plants > Roots > Unclassified | place: USA: North Carolina | collected... | reverse complement strand
GACGCTAGAGAGGATGGTTGTTTGGTTGGGAGGCATCTACTTTAATGGTGATGCACCATGGTTTGAAGAAGAGCTGTTTGACATGGTTGAAACACTTTCTCACAACAATAATGTCTCCATTTTGCTCAAACAAAGCAATTGCTAAAAATACTTCATTGTATTGTGTGTTATATAGCCTTGAATGTTATGCAGTTTTCTACGTTTTGAAAATGTGATCCCGCTAAATACATACATTTTCGTAAAACTTCGTAGGAGTCTTCATTTTTTTTTTTGGGGTCAAACTTGCAAGAAGCATTTATTTAATGTTGCAACAAGAGAAAAAGAAAATAGAAAGACCAAAAGCAAAAAAAGAAAGGTCAAATAATATCCATGCATATGATCTGTGATCTATATAAATCACTGAATATATATGAATACAATATTTTTAAAGGTTTTTAGAGAACTATAATTAAATAAGTAAACGAAGAAAAACTACACATCTTATTATATGATGAAACTCTATAAACTATTTTAACTGAATAATTATTTTTAAATAATAGTAAGGATTTTATGCGAGAAATAATTGAGGAAACGTTTATTTTAAAAAGAATATTTTTCTTCCACGAACCTATACTATTGTCGAATCTAGAATTTTATGATGGACGTAGAAAAATTCTTTCACTATGCTAAAGAACTGGCATAATACAAACTAAGTTTTATATATATGTGATATGAGTACTATATATGTAATCTTATATTTTTAGTTGTAGTGGTTAATTAGTATCAAATCTATATTGATTTACACTTTTTTATTGTTTTAATATACTCCTTCTATTTTAATATAAATGATGTTTTACACCTTTTTTGTTTCAATTGAATGACGTTACAATATATTTTTTAAGGAGGTCTTACTAAATTTTAGGTGAAATTATAGTATGTTTAAGAGTTAACCCAATTTATTCATATATTTTACTCATTATAATTTTATAACACATGTAATAAATGTATCTTGGAGTATAAAATAGAGATTTGATTTGACTTCTTAGATAATGTGCAAACCTCAAAACATCATCCATTATGAACATAGTGAATAATGTGTTATGTAAAGACAGCTAAAGTCAATGATAAATTGATGACATGTCTGGTTATGATATATAGTATATGTTTAAAATGCTTAAATTAGTCTTTTTATTAATTGTATGACTAGTGACTTGATAGTTAGTCTTTCACTACTCTTAAACATTTTATATAAATAAAATATAGTTTTTCCACACCAAAAAATAGTATAGAATAAATTCTCTGGCACATAATTGAGGTTCTCAGAGTTTAGTTACAAGTACATGTTTCATGAGAGATGTTTTAGCAGAAATTATTTAGTGACGCTATATTTCTATCCAACAAGATCATTTTAGTGATTCTTTGAAACATATATCAAGAGGTTAATTGTTTATAAATTAAAGAAAGGAGTCATGGAAACATGAAAGTATTTATGGTTCATATAGATACTGGATTTGAAATCTTATTTACCAGCTTAATTCATATTACTAAACAGAATTTTCTTTGTTCTGTTGTAACTACTTAACTAAACCTGGTTTGAGGAACTGTTTATACAAAGAGAAAAAACCAAATATCCCTTTCAACAAAAATAAAAATATCATTAAAGCTACAGATAAAAAGTAGGAGAGAAATATCTAGGTAATGAAAGGAATTAAGCATGGGCATATAAACCGTATCCGAGTACCCGAACCGGAACCGACCCGAAAAACTTGTTTGGGGCGGGTATAAGTATATGGATTTTACACTGATGGGTCCTATGTAAGTGTACTCGTGGTATCGGTTCGGGTTCGAGTATAACCCAAACCCGAAAGTGTAAACCAAACCCGAACCAAACACATTAAGTCATTAACCTCTCTAGTCTTTGTCGATTTAGTTTCTTAGGGTTTCTTATGGTTTGTCGTCGATTGTCGACTTAGAATTCATCAATTAGTTTTTTTGAATCAATCTTGGAGGCTCAATCAGAGGTACTTTCGATTTCTCCACTCCATGTTCTATGAATTTCTCTGTCTGTAAGTCGAATTCGAAGTCATTGAGAGTTTGAGACATTGACTCATGTACAATCACAATTGTCGAGTTTTATTGTTAGATTATGAAGGCATTGATATTCTATGTTTGTTGTTTCGTTTATGAGGTCAAGAAATTGAAAGCAGTCAATCTTTGCTCAAGTTTTCTTTTCGAGTTTCACTGAGCTTACTACATGCTAATTAGTTTCTTCTCGATAATCATTGTTGTTCACTTGTTTTGAATAATGATGTTGAATTGAATGACATTGCAGATGGGCGTCTTGTAATGAGCCACACGACCGAGATGAGCAAATGCATGAGGACAATGATATGACAAACGAAGAGTTTGAAACACCTACTTCTAGAAAGGCAAACAAGCGCAAAGAGAAAAACAATGAAGGGGCAGGGAATAGTGGTTCTACGGAAAACAAGAGGGCAAGGTCTTGGGTTTGGATCATCTAACCAAACATACAAATGATGCTGACAAATGTAATTGCAATTATTGTTGGAAAGAGCTGGCGTGTCCAACCAAGTCTGGAACCTCTACTCTAAAGAAGCATCTTCAAAATACATGCAAGGCATACCAAGTTTGGAAATGTGCTCATGTACAGAATAGTCAAACCTCATGATGGTCCTGGTGGTTGTATGAGTACTAGTAAAGTTAGTGAATCAGTTTGGAGAGAAGCAACTAATGAGTTGTTAGTTTTAGATGAGTTGTCATTAGCTTTTGTGAAGTGCTTAGCTTGGAGAAATGTTTGCTCAAGAGTTCAAATGTATAAGCCTCATTCTCGAAGAACAGCTACAAGAGACGTTGTTGAGGCTTATGTTAGTAAGAAAGCAGCCATGAAGAAGATTATCGAGAACAATAACTAGAGGATGTCACTGGCGACAAATATATGGGTTTGTCCCAATATTGCACCTAGTTATATGATAGCAACAACTCACTTTGTTGATGCCAATTGGGAGTTGAGGAAGATGATAATAGGATTCAAGCATATATGTGATCATAAGGGTCGTACTAGTTGTGATACACATCTTGCTTGTTTAGTTGAGTGGAGTACAAAGAAAGTATTCTGCATCACTGTGGATAATGCTATTACTAAGTTCAAGACAGAAATGGTGCAGCAGAATGGAAGTGATGCATCAGTATTAAAAGGTGCTTATTTGCATTTAAGGTGTATTGCTCACATTTTAAATTTGGTGGTGAAGGAATGATTACCAGAGATAGATTCCTCAAATCAAACTGAAATCTCTTGACATCTTTTGACAAAATTACAAGGATTACAGACTGAAATCTTTTGACATCAAAGAGGAAGCCTACCTTTAGATGTTAAGACAAGATGGAATTCAACTTATCTCATGCTAGACCAAGCTCTGAAGTTCAAAGTGGCATTTGAGAAGATGGAGGCTGAGGATAAACAGTATAATAATTACTTTTTGCTGAAAGTGGATTGAAATAAAAGGATCGGACCAGCAGTATCAGGTGATTGGGAAAAGTTGACAGGTTATTTCAAATTCTTGAGATTTTCTATAAATCCACATTGGTTCTCTCAAGTTCAAACTTTGTTGCTTCTCATAAACTCTACAATGAGATAGTCTCTATTATTAGAAACCTAGGTACATTAAAATATAGTGATGATGCCTTAAGACTAAAGTCGAGTCTATGTTAGAAAAGGTGGATAAGTATTGGGATGCATTTGGGGAACAAGTGGAAATGAATAGGCTTGTAATAGTGGAAAGTGTGTTTGACCCGAGGAAGAAAATGAAATTTGCTGAGTTATATTTTGAAAGGCTATATGGTAGAGATAGTGTGGAGGCTACTCATCTTTCAGATTCAGTTTATAACATCATGACTGATTTGTATGATGAGTTCACACGAGCCAATTTAGTGACCAAAAGTGGTAGCGGTTCTAGTAGTGGACCAACTGGTGGGTCATCTACTCAGCCTCAGTCTGAAAGTGGTTGGAGTCAGTGTCAAGATTCTTTTAGGAGACCTGTTTTGCGTAATGGTTTTTTATATGAGGATATGGAAAATGTATTTGTAGAGACTGTGAAGGAGACATGGAATAATACATCACATGAGGTGGATGTTTGAAAGAGAATGTGGAGACACTGGTCATTCCTAAAGGTATATAATATGATTTGCTATCTTGGTGGAAGGTCTATACCGGAAAATATCATATTCTCTCACTCATTGCCAAGGAGATACTTGCAATGCAAATGGCGTCCATAGCATAAGAATCTGCATTCAACACAAGTGATAGAGTTGTGAATCCATTCAGAAGATGTCTCTCGCATTACATGGTTGAATTGTTGATGTGCCTTGAGCAATGGTTAAAATGTGAAATCCATATCAATGAAAGAGGTGTCTCCACAATAAAGCAAATACTTTCTGAGATCACTTTGGAAAATGGTCTTATGAGAAGTAAGTTCTGATTTTAATCTTTCTTTTTAGTTCTATCATGAGGTTGTGATATTGTAATTCTAATTCATGTTCTTTTATTTTGCATAGAACATGAACTTGGTGAAATAGATTTCTTTTTCAACTATGATGGAGCGGATTGAAGATCTTTACAATAGCCCATGAATGTGTAATGTGTTCCATCTCAAGTTTCCTACTTCAACTTCTATGTTTTTTTTCATTAAGTTATTACGCATGAACATATTCGACTAGGTTTTCAAGTTGTTTTTTCTTTCTTGGACTTGTTTCTTGACAATTGGGAAGGTTTTACGTCTTTAACTTTTTCTATTTAGATCATTGGATGATTGCAATTGGATGTTTTAAGTAATTGGATTCTTATTGTTCCGTTTTAGCTTTTATATGTGTTGTTGTAGTGTAAACATACCCAAGTAGGGTAAAAATTGATTTCATAGAGTAAATAGGGCAAAAAACCCGATCCCGACCCGAACCCAACGAAGAACTTCAATTTCTCGGGTTTTTTTACGGTTCTCAAATCTCAATTCCGAATCTGACTAGACCTGAACCAAACCCGAACCGATATTTTCAATTTACCTTCTTGGGTCCTAGACTACCATACCCGACATACCCGTACCCGATCGGGTTTTACTGAACCCGATCCGCATATCCGAATGTCCAGACCGAAAAGGAATGGCGATTTGTTTAGGTAACTAAAAATTGGTAAAGTTGGTATTTGAAAATAGAAAATGGGTATATATATACAAGAACAAGTAAAAAAATGAGTGTAAATGTAATACATTTTTTTGGTATTCCCGCGTATGGATATATCAATTCTTAACAAGTTACGTACGTAAAAGTCTATTGTTCAGGAATCGTTTTTGTCGGAGAGTTATGTGTGGCCATGGAGGCTCTTGTTCTAATCACTGCTCTGCGAGAATGTTATCTAAAGACATTCACCATCCAACTACCAACATCTCCAAGACCCTAATCTTGTGCTTTCAAGAAAAATCTGATCTTCTTTTGAATGATCTCGAACCTCGGCTTTTGCTTTATATCTTAAAGCAAACCTCATTTGACTATCAATCCATAGTCTCTCCAACCTACGCTGATTCACTACTTCACATTCTCAAATCGGCGAGAAGTTCAACCGTTGTTCCTTTGTTAACGTGACCGAGTCTTTTATTGACAGTGACCATCTTGTCATCCATCGATTCGTTCGTGGAAAATCTTTCAACGAATCGTGACTTCACATGTGCCAAATCGCCTTCTAGCATTTGTCTCAAAGCTCTCATGAAACTTTGTTGAATCGTTTTCGTGGCATTGAAGAATGCCCTCATCCTTTGAGTTTTAAACTTTGGATCGTTGATCCCTCATTCTCTTTGTATTTGGTTCCTTCAATGAATACAAGTATTTTGTACACACAAAAAAACTACTCCCTCGGTTTTTATTTATTTAAAATGTTAAAAGTCAATAAATGGATTTGTAATTTTCTTAAATATTACGTTTTTCATTTTCATAATGTGCAAATACTCTAAAAGTAAAGTGAATAAACAATTAGAATAGAGTATTTGATGGTATAAATCACCGTAATCACGCATCTCATAATAATACAAATTAATGTTTCATACATATTAAAAGACCAACGGTCTCCCTTTGTCTCACAAACAGCCAGGAAGACGTGAACGAACAACATAACATGATAAAATTAAATACTCTAATTGTTTCCTCTTTAATATAACCGCAAGAGGAGAGAACCTTTTGCTCTTCAAGAAAAGGAGAGAAGACTGCAAGCTGTCGTTTCCCTAATTAAGGTCAAGGTTTCGTTTTGGTATTTTCTCTGAAATAGAAAGGAAAAGATTACGTGGAGGAAGATGATGAAGAGTTTTGGAAGCATAAGATCAATATTCATGCACGCGGACGGTGTAGATTGGATGTTGATGGCATTAGGTCTCATCGGAGCCGTTGGTGATGGCTTCATCACTCCTATTATATTTTTCATCTGCAGCAAACTACTGAACAACGTAGGTGGCTCCTCTTTCGATGATGAAACTTTCATGCAAACCGTTGCCAAGGTATTTTCTCTCTTCAATTTCCTCTTTGTTTTCTGTTTATGGTCTTTAAGTAAACATGACAAATTAACAAAAGAAAAACAAAAGTATACTACAATAAAAACGGAATATTGATACGATTATTATCGTCACGATAATCGGTCACAAAATTTTTTTTGTGACGAAACTAAAACGAATTTTATAATGAAAATGAAAACTAATACCAAACATGGTGTATTACTTAACACATATACAGCTTACGAATGACAGAACCATGTGAACCATTTCACTAATTGTCAACGCTTTTAAGACGGAACCATGTGAACCATGACGTGAAATGCCACGACCGTTTTAAGGAAAAAACACTAATGTATCTTTTCCTTTCTTTTTTTTTTTTGCACACTGGGTAATTAACAGAATGCTGTAGCTTTGGTTTATGTGGCTTGTGCATCTTGGGTGATATGTTTCATTGGTAAGTCTTTATAGATGATGTTTGTGTCGCTTTTTAATCAAGAAAAAAAAAACTAATTTGATGGATCGATCTCAATTAATGTAACTAATCACTATTTAATTTTGTGAATGGTTTGCATATTTATTAACTAAACAGAAGGATATTGCTGGACAAGAACAGGGGAGAGACAAGCGGCAAAAATGAGAGAGAAGTACTTAAAAGCAGTGTTAAGACAAGATGTGGGTTACTTTGATCTTCATGTTACAAGCACTTCTGATGTTATTACCAGTGTCTCTAGTGACAGCCTCGTTATTCAAGATTTCCTCAGTGAAAAGGTCTCATCTTTTCTATATTACGTACATAGATCTTGTTTCTTGTTCTTAAACAAGTTTTTTTTGATGATTTTGATTCAAGCAGTTACCAAACTTTTTGATGAATACATCTGCGTTTGTCGCAAGCTACATAGTGGGTTTCTTATTGCTGTGGAGACTCACAATCGTAGGCTTTCCATTTATCATCCTCCTCTTGATCCCTGGACTAATGTACGGACGTGCCCTAATCCGCATCTCAATGAAAATACGCGAGGAGTATAATGAGGCTGGTTCTATAGCTGAACAGGTCATCTCATCAGTTCGAACTGTCTACGCATTTGGTAGTGAGAAGAAGATGATCGAAAAGTTCTCAACTGCGCTTCAAGGGTCGGTGAAGCTTGGGTTGAGACAAGGGCTAGCTAAGGGAATTGCCATTGGGAGCAATGGTATCACTTATGCTATTTGGGGGTTCTTGACTTGGTACGGAAGTCGGATGGTTATGAACCATGGCTCCAAAGGCGGCACCGTCTCCTCAGTCATTGTTTGCGTCACCTTCGGTGGCACGTAAGTTACTATGTTTACAGTGTTATGAGTTTTGTTGAAACAAAACAAACCATCTTTGGTATTTTACATTTTGCAGATCACTTGGTCAAAGTTTGTCGAATCTCAAATATTTCTCAGAGGCGTTTGTCGTAGGAGAACGGATTATGAAAGTGATAAATAGAGTCCCTGGTATAGACTCAGACAACTTGGAAGGTCAGATACTTGAGAAAACTAGAGGAGAAGTTGAATTCAACCACGTGAAGTTCACCTACCCATCTAGACCTGAAACCCCAATCTTTGATGACTTATGTCTTAGAGTTCCATCCGGGAAAACTGTTGCTCTAGTAGGTGGAAGTGGATCGGGAAAATCAACTGTGATATCACTTTTACAAAGATTCTATGATCCGATCGCTGGAGAGATTCTCATTGATGGTTTGCCTATTAATAAATTGCAAGTGAAGTGGTTGAGATCACAAATGGGTCTTGTTAGCCAAGAGCCGGTGCTTTTCGCCACATCGATAAAAGAAAACATATTATTTGGTAAAGAGGATGCATCGATGGACGAGGTAGTGGAAGCTGCCAAGGCTTCAAATGCTCATAGTTTCATATCTCAATTCCCCAATAGTTACCAAACTCAGGTTATACTCCTTTTTTAGAACATATTATAGTTTTGTTTTCCCTTTTTCTAAAGCTTTTATATGAGTGTATATTTGATTTTTGTGTTAAATTAGGTTGGGGAAAGAGGAGTACAATTATCAGGAGGCCAAAAGCAGAGGATTGCAATTGCACGAGCAATAATTAAATCACCAATAATTCTCCTTCTAGACGAGGCAACAAGCGCATTGGACTCTGAGTCCGAAAGGGTAGTTCAAGAAGCCTTAGACAATGCCTCTATTGGTCGTACAACTATTGTGATTGCTCACCGCCTATCTACTATTCGTAATGCTGATGTTATTTGTGTAGTCCATAATGGTCGCATTATAGAAACTGGATCACACGAAGAACTCTTGGAGAAGTTAGACGGCCAATACACTTCTCTAGTCCGTTTACAACAAGTGGATAATAAAGAATCAGATCATATAAGTGTGGAAGAGGGTCAAGCATCGAGTTTAAGCAAAGATTTGAAGTATAGTCCAAAAGAATTTATTCATAGCACGAGTTCAAACATCGTTAGAGATTTTCCTAATTTGAGTCCTAAGGATGGGAAGTCACTAGTGCCATCATTTAAAAGATTGATGTCAATGAATAGACCAGAGTGGAAACATGCATTATATGGTTGCTTAGGTGCAGCTCTATTTGGGGCCGTACAACCAATTTACTCGTATTCTTCGGGGTCAATGGTATCAGTGTATTTCCTAGCAAGCCATGACCAGATCAAGGAGAAAACAAGGATCTATGTGTTGTTATTTGTCGGTCTAGCTTTGTTCACTTTCTTGTCCAATATAAGTCAGCATTATGGTTTTGCGTACATGGGCGAATACCTAACAAAACGTATCCGAGAACGTATGCTCGGAAAGATACTAACGTTTGAAGTTAATTGGTTTGACAAAGATGAGAATTCGAGTGGTGCAATTTGCTCTAGACTAGCGAAAGATGCTAACATGGTATTTCTTCTGCCTTTCTAATTTGAACTTCAATGAACAATCTATTCTAATCTATGTATTGATCTTGGAATGGTTTGTTATGATAGGTGAGATCATTGGTTGGTGATCGGATGTCATTACTCGTACAAACTATATCGGCAGTGAGCATCACATGTGCAATTGGTTTGGTCATCTCTTGGCGATTCTCTATAGTGATGATGTCGGTGCAGCCAGTGATTGTTGTGTGCTTCTACACTCAACGCGTTCTGCTCAAAAGCATGTCGAGAAATGCCATCAAAGGCCAAGATGAAAGCAGTAAACTAGCTGCAGAAGCTGTCTCCAATATTCGAACCATTACAGCTTTCTCGTCACAAGAACGGATCATTAACTTACTTAAAATGGTCCAAGAAGGACCGCGGAAAGATAGCGCCCGCCAATCGTGGTTAGCAGGAATTATGTTGGGGACTTCACAAAGCCTTATAACGTGCGTTTCAGCTTTGAATTTCTGGTATGGTGGTAAACTTATTGCTGATGGGAAGATGATGTCAAAAGAATTTTTAGAAATATTTTTGATTTTTGCGAGTACGGGTCGGGTTATTGCCGAAGCTGGGACAATGACAAAAGATCTAGTCAAGGGATCAGATGCGGTTGCGTCAGTGTTTGCAGTATTAGATCGCAACACAACCATTGAGCCGGAGAACCCAGACGGTTACGTCCCTAAAAAAGTAAAGGGACAAATAAGTTTTTCCAACGTGGACTTTGCTTACCCAACACGGCCTGATGTGATTATATTCCAGAACTTTTCCATTGATATCGAAGATGGTAAGTCGACAGCGATCGTGGGTCCAAGCGGGTCAGGTAAATCTACTATAATTAGCTTGATCGAGCGATTCTACGACCCGTTAAAGGGTATTGTTAAAATCGATGGACGTGATATAAGGTCGTGTCATTTGAGATCACTTCGTCAACACATAGCTTTGGTTAGCCAAGAACCAACGTTATTTGCTGGGACAATACGTGAGAACATCATGTATGGAGGAGCATCAAACAAGATCGACGAATCGGAGATTATCGAGGCAGCAAAGGCAGCCAACGCTCATGATTTTATCACATCACTATCTAACGGCTATGACACATGTTGCGGGGACAGGGGAGTGCAATTGTCTGGTGGTCAAAAACAGAGAATCGCGATCGCTCGAGCGGTTCTAAAGAACCCATCGGTGTTGCTCCTGGATGAAGCTACAAGCGCTCTGGATAGCCAATCGGAAAGCGTGGTGCAAGACGCGCTTGAGCGTTTGATGGTTGGGAGGACAAGCGTTGTGATCGCTCATAGGCTTAGCACCATCCAAAAATGTGATACAATCGCTGTTTTAGAAAATGGAGCAGTTGTCGAATGTGGAAACCACTCGTCTTTATTGGCAAAGGGTCCAAAGGGAGCTTATTTCTCATTGGTCAGTCTCCAGAGAACTCTCTTTTGAACTTGAAAGTTAGATTTGTATCAATATGTCTCTTTGCCTAAGTTGCTAGATTACCTACCTATGCTCTCTATTCTCGAAAACACCAAATTAATTATAACGGAACACTATCAATTGTAGACTAAACTCATTTACATATTTTTCATATTTTTGCAAATAAAATGAATAATATTTTTAAATAAGTCCTTTGCACAAATTTTTATGAAACCATTTCTTTGATTATTAAAACTGTTTAGTAGTTGATTTGTGAATGTTATAGAGAGGATTTGAAAAAGGCCATGTGAGGTATAAGTACGCTGCAATCTATTATTGTAGTCAGCACTAGATCAATATTTGATGTTATATAAAATTATTTCCATAAGATAATACGTAAAGACAGCTAACGTCAATATGACATGTATGATTAAACAATATTTTTGTTTTAAAATGATCGGATTGGTCTTTAATTAATGGTGTGCCTCGGTAAAGGGTACGTCAATCGCCGGAAAAAAAATCTAAAATCCGAAGAAAGTGTGATCGATCGAAAAGAAAAAAATCAAACGGTCGAGTAAAAATAAAAACCTGCCGTGAATAACACGAATCCTCGGTATTGCAGTATGGTCATTCGTTTGTTCAGGTTACTTTTATCTTTACTTTGAACATATGTAGTTTTGCTCCGTGGTCCGTGTCTAGTTTCAACATCGGTCAACACCGGTCAACACTGGTCAATGCCGGTTCTGATCAAAGTAGAATGTATCGGTCAATGTTGGTTAACATCGGTTAACACCGGTCAACACTGGTCAATGCCGGTTCTGGTCAAAGTAGGATGATTATGGTGTTGGCAACATGACTTATGTTTGTTCGTGTATGTCCGTATGTGATATCAATACTTCGTGTAGCTAACGAGACATTTTTAAAATATGTACGTGTGACGATGTGTTGGTTTATACTTCGTGTAACTAATAAACATTTTTCTCTCAAATCTAACATATTTTTGTTATGACCAAATTTTTTTAAAAAAATTAACTCAATGCTAGAAATATTTTATTTATGCTAAACTTTTCTACACTAGTACATTAATTATCTTCACGTATTGATACCAATGTTATAATAACTTAATTTTCATACATAATAAAAGGCCTACGATCTCCCTCTGTCCCGGCTGCTATATAAAACTGTAGTTTGTCGTTTCCCAAAGGTCAATGCGTCGTTTTGGTCTCTCTCTTTCTCTCTAAACAAAAGAGATAATGGGTAAAGAAGATGAAAAAGAGAGTGGGAGGGACAAGATGAAGAGTTTTGGAAGTATAAGATCGATATTCATGCATGCGGACGGTGTAGATTGGATATTGATGGCATTAGGCTTAATTGGAGCCGTTGGTGATGGCTTCATCACTCCTGTCGTAGTTTTCATCTTCAACACACTACTGAACAACCTCGGCACTTCCTCTTCCAATAATAAAACCTTCATGCAAACCATCTCCAAGGTCTTCTATGGTCTTTATTTTCTGTTTTTTTTTCCTTGCTTTTCTTTGTAAGTCGATATGACAAAGTAAACCTACCATGGCATGATGCTTAACATCTTAGGCCCTATTGTTTTTTTCATCAGGATGTCCATCCAGATCTAGCATTTTTATTAAATATCACATCCAACATTTTAATAGGATTAGAATACATATCTCTAATGTTATAATAGACGACAAAAAAAAAAAAAACTTTTATAGAATTTT
>Ga0041059_1002815_pt1 | contig 12579 bp, 4 predicted proteins | sample AraColnosormetaG_FD_56232 | JGI IMG/M metagenome (GOLD analysis project Ga0041059, IMG submission 56232) | Arabidopsis roots microbial communities from North Carolina, USA - Col MF nosort | ecosystem: Host-associated > Plants > Roots > Unclassified | place: USA: North Carolina | collected 2013-09-02 | reverse complement strand
TTGATTATAAGATATATATATATATATATAGATATATAGTTGTTTTTATAATATGATTATACTCAAATCTGTATATTATAACTTTTAGAAACACATAAAAATCAAATTTGTTAATCAGAAAAACTTAGTCAAATGTAACATCTTCAAAACAGAGTAAAAAACAGAGAAATTGATCATTACCTTGAAAAGGAAAGGAAGATCACAACCCCATTTGTCCACGACTTTAGACCCGAGTAAATTCGGATTATCCAAAACCCACGATTTCAATGTAACCATACATTTATCAGACACACCATGACCCGACCCGAATTCAACATGACTCGGTCCAGACTCATGAGTACCCATCCAAAACTCAGCGTAAGGAATCTCCGAATCGACTCGTTGTCCTGTATTAGCCTCTTGGAGTCTCGCCACCAATGACTCCGGTCCGAGTTTGCCCCATTCGTAGTTCTTCACAAAACATCTCAGCCGTTGGATCTCTTCACCGCCGGTTAACTTGGCTTGATCGTGACCATTCGTTTGGATTGCGTCTGCTCCCATTTTTGGCCGTTTATTTTATTTTTCCTTCGATGATGAATCTGATAATATAGAGTGATGGGGTTTTCTTGTAATCTATATATAATGTATAAATGAAATATATTCCTTGTAAGAGGGTTAAAATTCAATCATATATATATGGAAAGAAGAATATTGATAGAGAAGCAATAGACTAAATATGTGTTTCTTTATGTAGAAATAAAGATATGCATTAGCTAACTGTTTTTAAAAAATCGGTTCACGAGAAATCCTTGAATTATATTATGGAAAGTATATAACTATATATTAACAAAGAAAAAAAAGCAATTGTGAAAAGTATACTTACGTGTGAATTGTTGCATTTGCACCCAAAAAAATGAAGTACTTACGTGTGAACAAGAAGAGAACGCATCATCTATGACAATCAGTAGACGTGGAGGAGAAATCTGAAATATAGTGGTAAAGACCAGTTTTGGAAGATAACTTGAGAACTCTTTTTTTATTATAATTAAAATAGAAAGTGCGTGTTTTATTTTGGAAATATAGAATTTGAGAAAAGATAAGATAAGGAGAAGGATCAAGAAAAAGGTTTTAAAAATGCAAATGAGTCAAAATATGCAAAATGATTTTTTTCCAAACTTGCCATTATTTTTGTTCTCCTTATCACATATTAGATGAACATTATAGATATGATATGACTCTAATTTACAATATGAAAAGTAGAATCTCTCCCTATATACATTGTTTGCCACTTAATATTTTAGTTGGGATGAAATTTTCTCAGAAATTACATATAAAACGAATATTAGCATACCACACAAATATTTTGGTAAGAACTAAAAGAAATTACATGAATTTTGGTATTTAGAAAGTCAAATCAAATAATTTCAACCTTGGTTAATACATTACAAATTTTTTAAAATTCATAATAACTATAAACATATTTAAAATAATTATATATTTAATACGTAAAGTTCTTATAATTTCATGAGAAAAAATGGGTCAAGCTGGAAATTAAGAAAGGTAGAAGTCAATGGCTTTCTTAATTCTTATGGAAGTTCTCATGAAAAGTATCAATGATCTATTTTACATGTGACATACTTCCTCGTCTGAAATGACAGAATTTAATTTTCTTACTTTATTTACAAGTCAACATTATTACATTTCTTATTTTTGTTATCACTTGCCTTGGTTTGATATAGAAATAACATTAACAGCAATCCAACAGTATGAACTATGATTTATGACGCCTCATTTTCTTGGAATATAAAAAATATATACACGAATGTAAAACTATTTTTCGTGTTTGTGTTTACCAGTAAAACACAAACTATTTTTTATTTTTATTTTAGCTTAATGGAAAAACAAAACCCCCGGAATCTGATGATTGGCCGATGTGTTTTGTCTAAACCATCATAATCGGTCCTATCATCGAGCAAATGCGTCATTCCAATTCTTCCATCATACATGAAACGAGACATAGTCCAGAAATGGGCCATTTGGTGGTCAATAGACCGATTCTTTATAAGCTATAGCTTCCGCGTAAAGAAATGTACGTAGTATAAGAAATTTTACCCTAGGAGGGTAAAGAGCTTCATTCCAACGATGAGAAACTTCCAAAAAAGTATATTTCCCCAATTGATATCGAAAATATTAGTTTTTCTTATACCACGTGTTCAACTATACAACATGCAAACACTATTTTAAATCGTGGATGCAAGCTTTTACAAACTTCCGTCCAAAAATAAAAACTTCTGTCCTCAAGTTGGCAATTATCATGCATGACATCATATATAATATGTTAAATTGTGAATTTTAGTTATTGAATTCGTTTATGTCATAAAATAGCCAAAAACCATATATAGACCTAAATTATAGAATTCTAGTATCTCATGTGAGTGGAGACGTAGGAATCATATGAAGAATGAAGGGTTACTGTTAGAAGACGTCGTCAATGGATGAAAAAGTAATTAGGCGGTGACCTTGAGTTCGTTATGCTCCAAATCTGACCTTTACGTCATCTTCTCCAAGTTTGTGTTCCGTTTTGGTATTCCTCAACTTATCGAACCCGGTTCTTGCATGTGCCTAATTATTTGTCAACATCTTTTTATGGCACATCTCCAATATTTTATGAAGAAGAACATATTCTATAGTATTTGGTCAAGTTAGTTATATCTCGATCGATAGAATAGTTATTTCCTATACAACTTTATCTACATAAAAAAACCACAAAAAAATTGAATGATATTCCGATAAACATTCGACCCTTTCTACTAAAACCAAATTGTGTGTAGTATATAACTTTACACATGGTATCTTGTCATTTTTTGTTTTTTTTGGTATGAAGTTATGTAACATTTTAACCAGAAAATAAATAAAGAAAGGACAAACAGATATGAACCACCAAAAAACCATGTAAGCGCCAATTTTAGTTGTTATGCTGTTCACTCATCACTGAAACGTGGGAAAATGATTTTCCGTAATAATTCTTCAAATTTGGTCCAAACTGTTTTTATTTCATAAAAAAGAAATCTCAATTTTGGTGTATTAAAGTGAAAATATCACCTTAAAGTTTTGGTTATATTTTCACCCTAATAGACCTTAAAGTTTTGGTGTATTAAAATCCTTAAAGTTTTGGTTTAATAAATTCGTTTCGTGTGGATAGAAGGAATTAAAATGGACTTGGCCAAAGTTGAAAGATTTTTTTTCGTTGAATTATCTATATAACTCAGGAAACTTTATAACTTCTTTATTAAATTTTTAATTACGACAATTATTTTCAGAACATTCTATTTTTTCTTTACAAGAAATAATAGGAACATAATCTTATAGGAACGTAATGTTTTTGCCTTTTTGGGGTTTGAGGATGACCAAGTCTTATTTAGGGTTTCTAAAGATGTCTTCGTCAAGCTTTGAACGTCTTTAAGTTCCAAATTTTCAATAATGAGAAGCTTAACAAAAGTCAACGGACATCTTCTATTGAAAAAGTCAACGAACTTTCAATACATTAAACATAGACCAAATCAAATATCCAATGAATTCTAATCAACACGCTCCAATATAAAAAGAATACAAACTTTCAAATAAAACCTAAACTTTCAATGGACAATGTTAATCCCAAACACATCAAGGGGATCTAAAGAATCAATCTTTTTGTCAAACTATTTGTCTTTGCATGCATTTCACTGGGAAGAATCTGAACCTGAGTAACAAAGAATACCCTCTTATGATAGGATCACTAGCCCGAGATAGAGCGATGCACAAAGAAACGCAAATGATATCATTCCCCTGAAATGAAAACTAATTGTTAGAAAAAGGATTTCACTTTCACTTTCAGAATCTGATTATTGAGAGTTGTATTAGAATCTAACCAGATGACACCCCAGCCACAACCGGTACAGCAAGGACAGATCTCTGCGAACTTCTCAGCATCGCTCGAATGGACCCTCCGAGATATCAAATCATCATAGATATCTAATGGGCATACATTTCAGCCACATTATTATTGGTCATAAGTCATAACTCTAAGTGTAGTTAATGGGAGAAGAGAACTACATACCGTAAACTGAGAATAAGCTATTCATCACACCTGCAATAATGTGAATCCGAGTTTTATATAAGGCTAAATGAAACTGAATTATGATAACAAGACAGAGAAGAGTTTGATGGTATTCTTACCAATAAACAGAATGACATAACGGAGAATTTTGACTGTAGTTAACTCTTGTAGAACCCATATGACAGCGAGGAAAACTATGAAACCTGGGATTTTTACAACTATGTAAGGATTTTGGGTACTTAAAAAGAAAATGCAACAAGAAGAATTGCAAGATAACACACCTATACAAAGCCCTCGAAGCGTCCACTGTCAAAATTGAAGCTCTTATTGTTTAATGTTGATGACTTTCAAGGAAATAAAACTTTGTTAATATAAGGGAAATAATGACTTCTTACGTTTTTGGCAATGAAGAGAACGATGAATAAAGCAAGACCAAGACCAGCAGCAGCTATTCTTGCTGTAAGCAGATTGGTAGATGCAAGAATCAATGCCATTCCCCAAAATGATGAGCCAAGATCTATAGATTTTCAACAACAAAAAGGTTAAAACTTTATCTCTTTTAGTTCTAAATTTGAAAAATGGTGGATTTGTATAAGATATATCGATAGATTGTGCATTACAGCCAGCAGGTAAGATCAACCAATAAATGCCACCACGTGTTGTGGTCGAACCCCCTTCATTTGCATTCACCTCCATCCCCTCTACCTTTTGATTCAATAAGAAGTTGATTTACCAAAACGAGTGACAATTTGTTAGTAGAAACACATTATCCACATTATATGCGACTGTTAGTTGCAGAATCACAGAGAGATGGTGCACACATTTGGTGGTATTTATGTTCAACCTTTACATAGCCTATTCAAGATAATTCTTATGAGGGGGTAAAACATAAAGACTCATAGAGAGAAGCTGGTAGATAAGTTTCATACAGGAAGTACTTGCAAAGGAAAGTTTGTAGATCTCACATTGTCACTGCAATACTTGCATAAGGTAAAATTGTGATATGCATCAATCAATCTAGAAGAAACACAAGCAGAAGTATAGTAAGACTAAGACCTGAAGCTGAACACTCCTACTCTTACAGAACCAAAATCGCCATCAAATCTACACCCTAACTATCTGCAGAGACATCTTTATAAAACCAGTCCTCACTAAAAGCTTTCTAACCAACACAAAAGAGCTATAATCTGTTACATTCACTCCTAGGGAAGTTAATGTAGACCTACAGCTAAGGCTTGAGCAGCTGCACTTATTCAAGTAGACTCACTGTGTGTTCTTAAACTAATGACAGAAGCTAGTAGTTTACACATTAACAATGGAAGCAAGCAAGAATCGTCTAAAAATATGATTACGGATAAAACAGATAGCAAGACATATAAGGATACTGCAACCTCTTATCTATGGCTATACTAACAGTCATGTCCAGAGAGAAGAATGAACTGACATATTGCTAAAGTAAAAATCTTTCTATCTAAGGAAACCAGAAGATCTTCTCTGCTCTTACACAGCAACATTTTACAAATGGAAGGAAACACATTCATGTTTGCAAACTAAATCAAGGGTTCAAGTGACCTAAAATCAATCTTATACCCTTTTAAGTTCATTTGAAGACTAGTAGTTGAAGTGAGAAAGCTCCTTACATCTCCACATGTAAGCTTGCAAGCAACGGCATGACTAGCTTCGTGCAAAAACACCGTAATGAGTTTAAATGGAGTCAATAGAAATGTCCTCCATAGCTGTCAAACCAAAACCCACAAAGAAATCTCTCAGTAAAGATCATAAAAACAGAAACTTTGATACTTCAATCAAAATTATGTTAACCTAGAAACATAAAATGCCTCAATTCACCAAATTTCGTTGAAATTATAAGTCAATCTGGAACCCTTTTGACTAGATTTTACAAAAACCCTTTCAAAATCGAAAAAAACAAGCAAAGGTCAAAACTTTCTGGTCGGAAAACTGACCAGAAGGATAACTACGGTGAAGACTCCGATGGTGATGAGGAAAGTATTTTGATTCCGGTTACAACAACCACGGAGTTCCCAGTTTGGCGAATCCATCTCCGGCTAATAAAGATTGAATCTTTCTTTCTTTCTCTCTTTTCTCTTCCCCGGAATCTGAAGAGTGATTGGGAGAAAGAAAGAGAAAAAGAAAAGAGGGAAAAATGGACGAATTTGATTGGTTTCTTATTAGTTTATGAGATTTTGACATTGTTTTAAGTTTCTTAATGTTCTTCTTCTTCTTCGAGGAAATTGGTAGAACAATGTTTGATTAGGTGACCCATCCCTATGACCGCATTGACTAGATCTTACGCGTTTAATTTTCCTAATTTTTAATTTAACACATAAATGAAAAATAATGTTTTAAAAAAAATCATTTTAATCATTTTTATTGATTTAAAGCATCATCTTACCTAGTAATTAAAATGTCTAATTTTTATTAATTTTTAATTTAATCACGAATTTTTGTTGATGACTAAATTGAGAAATATCGTTAACTAGCTAGACGGATCAATTAGACGAATAGTTAGATGATGTTATGTGTCTATTTTCTATAACATCATTCGAAAATAACTCATTTACTATCAATCTAAAAGTTGAAATGATTCAAATTGATATAGTTTTTAGTCCTTCATTCAACTTTCTGGAGATTGAAGAAAAAAGAGAGTGAAATTCCATTCTATCTACTTATGGATATTTCCGGTCAATTGCTAATTTGTAAGAAAATGATCAAATTAATGAGTGAAATACAAAGGTCTTGTATTACTCTATAGTTTTCTTACGCACATCCGCATATTAGTGGGTATCGACGTCTCTTAGCGTGGTAAACCAAAAGTCTATATCAAGTCTGAAATATGCAGCTACCTTAAATGTATGTAATTAATGAGTTATCAATTTAAAATCAACAAACAGATGTCAATCAACAAGATGATACTATTGTATATATATATGCATACTAACAAGTAACAATGTAGTGGAATCATACGAAAAACAAACAATGTAGTGGAATATATTTATGGCATGAAGAAATTCGTGTTCGTTGGGTCCAACTCATTTGTCTTCTTCTACTTATTAACTCTTGCAACAAAGATGTTGAAAAAGTAAACAATCTTAGGATTAAACACACTTATAAAGATTCAATATGTTGAATAAAAAATCAGGAACCATATGTTTTTTTTACTAGATGTTAGAATTTTTCAAAATTTTATATCACTTTAACTATTTAAGATTAATTATTATGATTAACTAATTTTTTAATGGCTTTTATATCAAATTCATCATTTTTCTCTCATTACATATAGAGACTTGTTTCATTTGATTTGTAAAAAACATAGTCTATTTTACTATAATTATTTCAATTATTTTGTCATACACTTTTGTTTAAAGTTGTAAACATCTTTGAAAAATAGATTTCAACAATAAATTATAAAATAAAAGACAAATATTTTTTTAAAAAGCAGTTATTTTATTTGATTTTACTTGATTATTGTTATTAATATGTAACTAGAAACATAAAAATATTATACAATATAGTGGGATAGGATGTTAATTTTATTAAACAAACCATTATCTAAGTTAAAAATTAAATAGATGTTGAAGGATTAAGTGTGGGAGAGAAAATATGATGTTGAGTGTTAAAAAAAAGAAAAAGATTGTTGAAAAATAAACCAATGTAGTCGTGCCTATTAAGATAAAAAAGAAACACTCGCCTACGTTTACAAAAAATCGAAGAGGCTATATTTGTTAATTATGTTTATCATATAAGTATTATGGAAGCAATAACGTTACAAAAATTAATACAAATGACAAAGGAAAGTAGTATAATATGCAATATATACAAGGAATCTTTAATACACTTAAGGCAATAACTTAAAGTCTTCTTTTCTCACTTCTTCTTTTCTCACTTCTTCTTTTCCTATATCATTAATTTTTTTTTTCTCACTTCTTTACCAGCTTCATTTTTGTTAATCATCTTTATCAAATTTTATTAACTATTTTTATATTTTTATATATAGATACTATATTTTGGATATTACCATTATATATATTTTTATTAACTACCAAAATTATGTTTTTATTTTATTAACATCATGCATCATACATAATAATGATACTAACACAATTTACTAAATTACATATTATAATCAACCTAATTTTGTTTTTGGCATATTTTTGTTCTAAATTATTTTTTGAGTTTTGCTTAAAATTTTCTTAATTTATTATTAAATTTTGAACATTATTTTTTTTTTGTTATGTGTACATTATTTTATTAAACTATTAAACCATATTTTTCGCCTACGGCATCAAAATTTCTCGGCACGGTTCAGAAGTCTTATTGTTTTTCAAACTCTTTAAGCTGAGATTCCTGTTCGTTTGTTTTGATAGGTGATAAAGTGAGAGAGTTAGATTTAATAGAAAGCGTATGTGTTGAATCAAAACCCTAACAACCTAATAATCCCAAACGAAAAAGGGAAAAAACAAATTACACGATGACCTTATTCTTTATCTTCTGTTTCTTAACTTTTGTTGTTTCTTCTTTCACAAATTTAGTTTTAGTGCAAAATTTTATTATTAGTTAATTATTTGAGAAAAAAAAAAGAATTAGAAAACTTTGATATGATAGCTTAACGTAATTTGTTTTGAATATACGGATTATCTTTGGGTATGGTTGCATAAATGAAAATCAATATTAATATAACAAACCTATCGAGGTATCTATAATAATGATGTCTAATCTTTAATTTGCAAAGTACATACCATATCACTTCTTACTCGGCGGATTCCACGTACAGATATGATTCTTCATTTTTTTTTTGCATGCATTCATCTTCAGGATACATAATTTCATTGTGATAAAAAATAAAACAGAACACATGCAGTGGAGGGATTTTCGAGCACATACAATTTTATTTTTTAAAATTCACTAGCTACATCTTTATTTTAAAAATATTATGATCCAATAGTCACCTTTAAAATAGAGTTTCTTCAAAAATAGAAGAAAAAATAGAGTTGAATTGTAGAGATCTCTATTTTTTCTCTGTTATAGAGGAAACTCTATTTTAGAGGCATTGTACTACAATAGACACCTCTAAAATAGAGTCACCTCTAAAATAGAGGAAAATATAGAGATCACCATTGGAGATGTCCTAATTTCTTATTTTATTTTTTTATAACTTTAAAATATGGGTTTCCCTATTATTCTACCAATGTCATTTTCCAGTGAGTGATATGTATTAAACAAAAACCCATTGTGGAGGAATTTCCGATTATGTCCAGTTAAAATAATTCACTAGCCATATAAGAGAGTGGGGGAGGTTAGGAATTAACACAACACTCACCATAAAAAAACAAAAACTCACTTGCCTCTAAGAGAATATAGTAAAAACACAAAGAGAAAATGGCCTCTAAGAGAATAGAGCCAAGGAACAAGCTCACATCATACAATTCCATATGTAACTCAAAATCTTAGACTAGAGGTAAGTACTTTCTTAGTGACTCTCTCACATAGAAAAAGCAATAAGTTAACATATTTGTCCAGAAAATATGATGCAAAATACATGAATTCTGAAATTCTGTTCAATGTGTTTTTTTCTCTCTTTTATGTGAATAATATATTTTCCAAATATCGATTGTTTCTCAGACATCTTATCATGGATTCGGTGAGTGTAAATTATAATCTGATAATGGATTTAAACACATTCTCAGAAACTCTCCAAATTCACATAAAGTGGTATCAGGGTGTTGTGTCTCTTTTCAGTGCTGAATGAAAGTAAACACCTTCGCAATTCCTGTTTGTCCCCAAAAAAGACAGAAAAATATCCTCATTATGTTCATTGGAGACATAGATTTGCATGCATATATCCTCCTCTTTCCAGAGTTCCGTACTTGTGTGGAGTTGAACTTGAACTGGTAAGCTCGGATCAACATTTGGTTTAATTCGAAGTAGTCAAGATCATTGTTGGGAGCCATGGATCCTGACCCAATATGATGCTTCTACCATTGCCTATATTAAATTGAGCCACCGCAAGTTGCACACCACGTCCTCTTAGAAGGGAGGTTCAACCATAAGATGGTTGCATGTGACTTGTGATCCTTGTTTAGCCGTTAACAACGTCCCTCGTGAGAAGTTGTCCGCGTCCGTGTCAATCTTTGTTTACGAAATTAGTTAGTATCTGATGTATCTTCCAAACTTGATTAGTAAGACAACTTAATAAAAATGATATAAGATTGTAACAAAAAAAACAAAAAAGTAGAGTGATATAAGTCATCGAAGCCTAATCCGGATTATATTCTCTTATGGTGTATAATAAAAACCATAACTGTTTCAAAAGAGAATATAACTTTCAATGTTTGTTTCTTCCAAAAAATACCAATTCATGAGCATTCTATATAGTTCAGTTCATTTTTGATCATTCTTTTTTCCATAATTCATAATTATTGGAAATATGAATGGTTTATGTAGTCAAAATGTTGTCACAAATATTGAAATATCAAATTTATACGTGATTTGTGTATTTATAGGTGTGATAATGTAAATATATACTTTTATTGTTCGGTAATTGTCAGCAAAAACATCACCAATGCTATTTGTCGGACTGGACCATCTTTATTGTTTACTAGGATCAGAAAAATCCGATATTTTTTGGGTCCGTCATCATAACCAAACCCTAACTGAATTGTACAAGTTCCTGTTAGTATTATCGAGAGCAGCCAAAGTAGGCAGTTCGTGATTGGGTCGAATCGGGTCGGGTTGGTTTCAAGGTGGGCTCGTGGGCGATCCAAATGGATAGGAAAATGTTTAGTAGGAAACGTGGACCATCTCTTAACCCTTCACTTCTCTTAGTGGGATTCTTCGTTTTCGGTAAGTACGTAGCCATCGGACCCATGGCCATGCTTACTTTGTCTTCTATTTTTTTTCATATAATTCACAAATTTACAAATTATTCATAGTTCCCTTTCATTTTCTAGATAATGTGAAATCTCCTTTTCCTCTCTCTTTCTTTCTATCACATGACAATTTCTTTACTTCAAATTTAAGAAAAAATTGATTTCAATTTTATGAAAAGCAAACTCGCATGACTCATCATATTAAATAAATAAAGAGTTATAGACTTTTCTTTCACAAAAGATCCATTTCTCTTATCGGAACAAAATTTTGTTATATACATCTTATAAGATAAATACAAATTAAATAAATAAATATATAATCCAAATTTGAGAGGAACAAAGACGTAGAATTAGCGACAATAAAAAAAAACACGTAACCAAATCTTTGTATATACATTTCATATTTTACAAAAATGGATAACAACGAATTTGTAATATGGTCTACTATTAAAGAAAACTATGTTCTTGATATGTATTTGACATTTGTCTGCCCTTATTATTAATCAGTTTGGAAGTATCAACAATGCCACCCGTATGGTTTTTTAAAATTATTCTTGTACTTTAATTAATATATCATCTAACCATTAAATTAAACCTAAACTAAGAATCTTAAAAATAAACGGATATTCTAAATTAGTAAAGACAAAAACCTCGGTTAATAATATAAGAACTGAATAAATAATAAGACAACGATGTATGTATCGTTTAGCTCCTAATTCAATACTCATGAAAAGCATCGTAGATAAATGTAGTTGGTATGGTTCAGTAAGGTCGGTATAGTCACTGCAAATAAATGATTGGATCAAAATGTTTTAAAATCGAATTAATTGAGGTTGTTGATTTTTTTTTTTTGGCTAACTTCAACTAATAGTTTTAGCAGTAACAATATTGTTGGGGTAAATTTCAATCAAAAGCACCAAACAATTCGGGTTGTAATAATTGGGTGTCAGACCCGCAAAAAGACTTTCTGGTAACTGACTTCCTATGTAAATATCATCCTGAATACATCATATTCGAAGACTGGCTAGTGCTCGACCTTATTTAACGTGAAGTAATGTTCGATGGGATGATGCAACATTCTTGTACACCGAACCAGTAATGACTAATGATGCTATTATTACCTTAACTTATCTAACACATGTTTTGAATTGTGTTCTACAGTCTTTAGGTGGCAAGTGGTAACCTAACGAGGATGGGGAATCCGAATCCAAATTTTGACATAAAAGACTTCTTACACATAAAACTCATACAAATAAAACTAAAAGGAATGAATTAAATTAAAAAATTAACGAATTAGAAAATACAGAAAGTATTCGGAAATGACTCTGGTTATATTTTTTGTATTATGAAATATATATTGTGTGATTACAATTTAAAAATATCTTGTGTGACGACGTTTAAAAAAAAGAAAAAAATTATATATATATATATATATATTGTGTGACTACGATTTAAAACTATATTTATTAACAAAAAACTTGCATGATGACAATTTAAAAATCTTGCGTGAACAATACTGAAACAATTTAGTTTTTTTTCTTCTCTCTCCCTATTACCTCTTAACACAAACTAATCTCTCTTTTTTTATCATAAATGTACTCTCTTTTTTTTTTTTTT
>Ga0041059_1002814_pt1 | contig 12587 bp, 12 predicted proteins | sample AraColnosormetaG_FD_56232 | JGI IMG/M metagenome (GOLD analysis project Ga0041059, IMG submission 56232) | Arabidopsis roots microbial communities from North Carolina, USA - Col MF nosort | ecosystem: Host-associated > Plants > Roots > Unclassified | place: USA: North Carolina | collected... | reverse complement strand
CCGACAAGAGCAGTCTTTCATGTAGACCTAGCCCACGCTTTTTGGGTTAGCTAGGACTAGGTGGAGACTTGTATTTGGGATTGGGATTGTGTATGGAATGAGTGGGAAAGAGAATGAGAATGAAAAGAAAAGAAAAAAAGAGAGTAAGAGTTTAGAGTTCTTAAGGGGGATAGAAAAGAAAGTGTTAGTCTAGTAAAGGGTTTGGAATTCAAAGAAAGTTAGGCATTGTAATTCAAAGAAAAGGGTAAAACGCCTTCTATGCTAAGATTAGAAGAAAAGCCTTAAGTTTGTCAAAGTTTAAAACCAAACCGCTAGACTCTTGAATCGTTTTAAAGAAGCACCCCTTAGAACTTAAACCAAAAAAGAGAAAGAATGGGAAAAAGGATAGAGTTAGGTAGATGGGAGTCTGTTCTTGTATGTGTCTGTTAGCTTTTACCTTTAGCATTATGCTAAAGCTCAATGTTTTCTATGAGAGTCCCCTGTTACTCGACCATATCATTAGAGGGACCATTTTTTGTCTCTTAGCCTAAGCCCGAAACCAAGTGAGTTCATAACCATCGCATTGCTTGATCTATTGTTCGGGCTTAATAAATGTTAAAAGGAATTGGTTGATGTGAATGCTTAAATAGATTGAGGCAGTTGTTAGGTTGCATTGTGACGAGTATGGCTAAGGTTTTTAAGTAAGGATCTATCACCATGCAACCTAGAATTAGCTTCCTTGGACATTGATTTCTATATGCATGCTTCGGTTTTTGAATCCCCACCTTCAAACCTCTCCTTCAACTTAAGATTTTTTGTTTGCTTGAGGGCACGCAAGAGATAAGTTTGGGGGAGTTGATAACACTGTATTTTACTCATTTTAGGCATGTGTTTATCATCATTTAGCTTAGTTATCACTCATTGTATCATATCATTTTGCATCACATTTAGCTTATTTTGCACACTTAGGTATTTGGGATCATCTTGCATACATTGCATGTTTTGGTGTGTTTTCAGGTGTAGAAGGAGCTTACAAGGAATCTAATCGACCCTCTACACTATCAAACCAAGAGGAAAGCAGCAGAGCAATTCAGTCGACCCCTTTTCTCGATCCAGGAAGCCACAGAGGAGGCAGCCAACACTACTCGACCCTCCACTCGATCCTCTACTCGACCAGTTACTCGATCAAGGGCAACCTACTCTACAAGACTTGTTGATCGTTCAAAGCGTCTTCTGATCCTCCTCATTCCCCACTCAAACAGACATCAGAGCATAAGAATAGGAGAGGAAGAAGCAACTACTAGACCAATTGATCACTCGGAGCATGGAGGCAAAGGCGCAAACTTTGCAACACTCGTTCCCCAAGATTGAGCATTCATCTAAACCGCCTCAAGTCTCTTGTCTTCTAGTAAATCTAAGGTTTTCGAGATTTCAGTATAAATAGGTCACTTTGGGGTTTGTCCAAAGGACCAAGCTTTTATCTCTTAGTTTTTCTTTGTGTTTTAGAATCTTGAAACTTTAATTACGCTTAATCTATTTCGTTTTTGCATTTAGTTCTCTGAGCAAAGTTGTTTATCTTGTTTAGATCTACATTTTGCTATATTTAGAGTAATTTCTGGGTTTGTGTTCTTAATTATGTTGCTTGAGTAGTGATTAGGGTTCTTGAGGATGGATTAGATTAGGGTAATCACTAGGTTAGTCAGGTGGTTAAGATTAGGTAAGATCCCTTCTGGATTCGTTGGCCCCTATGCGGTTTTCGCTGGCTAATGTGAGAATTCGACCACAGGTATCCAGCGTCCAAAAGACGTTCAAATGGATGTCTGATCTAGGAATTCCAGAGATTTGTAGATTCTAGCCCAAGAAATTGGATGTTTAGACTGCTTGACTTTGGTAGATTGTTGCTTAAAGCCTGCTCTGCTATGTTTCATCAACGAGAGTTAAGATTAGGAAGTGGTAAAGTTATCTGTGTCTTTGTCACGAGAGTGGATTGACCCGGTTTTGAATCTATCATCTAGGGTATTTGCCTTTCGCCTGTTAGCCACCTGAGGGCATGATATGATATTGTGAGACAAGACTTGGAACTTGAACCAATGGAGCAGCTTGTAGCCGAGGAGCAGCTTGTAGCTGAGGAGCAGCTTACAGCGGAGGAAGCTTTGTACGGAACCAACCAGTCCTATGACTCGTTCGAAGACTAGACTTCTCAACCAAGCTGTTACCGGACTTCTTAACCACTTGGGCAAGCATCCAAACGAAGTCATACTAAGCGTTTGGAACTCAATAGCAGCTCAAGACAATTGGTAATTGGCTAGGTGTTACTTGGGTACTCTTTTTCCCTTCTAAGGTTTTGCCCCAATGGGTTTTCCTTAGTAGGTTTTTAATGAGGCTTGACTAACACTTCAAAATCCCCCATTATCAATCCCGCCCAAGCCCATTAAGACGACCACGAATTTGGAAGGCCAAGGGTCGTTTTTGTTCAAACTTTCATTTAAATATTTTTCCTTTCCGAGTTATCATGGAGCTTGTTCCAAGACTAACTTTTCCCCTTCTCTTCTTATCTATTTAAACTCTTGAATTTGCTCTTTGTAGACTCAACTATCTTTTAATCAAAAACCTTTTTACGTTAGATCAATCTCTTGTTCTTCTCTTTGGTGCGTAATATCCAACGACGAGTTCAAGATCGGTAAATCAAAGGCTTTTCCGCAACCTTTGTGTGACCATTTGCCCCACATCCTTTCATCATAGTAATCTCTCGATTGCTTTGGATGCAAAGCCTATCTCGTACTCAACCTAAAGAGTGTCGGTCTTAGGGAATTCATATTAACACATCTCCTAAAGCTGATAGACTTCACCTCTAGAGTCAACAACAGAGACCCTTACAACTCAGCCCACAGATGAGAGCTGTAGAGAATCAGTATTGATTGACACTACACACCCTGTCGATCGACACCATCGTGATTCACAGACATATGCTTCTGCACCTCCTTCACAGCCCACACCTATTTCAATTCCCAGTGATAGGTACTCCACTATCTCTTCTCCTACTGTTCCTTCGATTACTTCTTTAGAATCTTCGAAGTGTGGTTCACCGGTAAACGAGCATCGAGTTTCTTGAAAGCTTGTTTCTTCTGTTGATCTTGCAGGACAAGGAGGGAGTATCGATTTACACACCGCCTTGAAAAGCGAGATTGCAGCACAAGTCCTCCACCCCTCTATCCAAGTCCTGAACTCCGCCAGTCAAGCTATTGACTCTAAACAAACGCTAAGTGGGAGCCAACCCACTGGTATGATTTTTCTTTTTCTTTTCTTTTATATTTATTTTTTCCGCTCTCTTCGGATTTGAATGCCACTGGAGATACTGATATTTAAGTCTGCGGGAAGCGCTTATTAACTATGCTTTTATTTTTTATTCTTATTAAATTTTTTTAATGTTAATTTAGTCATATTTTTGTTTTCTAGAATGTTATGTAGGTGGATATAGTTGTGGAACTTAAGTATGGAATCTAGAATGTTATGTAAGCTTGCGGAGAAGTACATGTTGGTTAGGATTTGATTAGACTTGGTAGTCATATGGATTGGTTTAGAATGATCATGGCAATCGACTAGAGAATGTTGAGAGTTTCTTTGTTTTAAAAACCTCTTCCACGGGTTCGGCTTTTGTGTTTTGCTTGAGGGAAAGCAAAAGCTAAGTCTGGGGAAGTTGATATAACCCTATTTTTCTTGTTTTTAACTATGTTCTAGATGTCGGTTTTTGAGTCTTCTTGTTATTTCTAGAGTCTTTTTAGAGTCTTTTTAGGTATTCTATGGAGAGAGACAACAATGGAGATGAGAAGACATTTGGGAGCAAAAGCTGAACAAAATAAGCCAAAGGACAAATTCAGTTTTAGATCAAGTCGAGAGTGTAGATCGACACACTCTTGGTGTCGAGCTACACCAGTTGCGGCCTAGAGACGTCCATTACGCTTTTAAGTTTGAAAAATTGGAAATTTGTTCTCGAATGCTTCTCTATTTTCATTATTAGTCACTGCACGTTTTTTAGGTCATATATATAGTTTTAAAGGTCATTGTTTAGACGTATCAAGCTTTTTATCAAGTTTTCTAGAACCAAGTCTTTTTCCAAAGCACTTTCATAAGATATTCATCCATGTTTCATCAAAGATTTCAATAAGAGTGAAGAGATCTTCTCTAACTCTTTTTGCTATTGATTTGTTTATGATTTTGTATTCATACATGTTGTTTGTTTCATCCATCATGTCTGAGTAGTCTGCTTGTTAGGGTTAGGATTTCTCAGTAGGGATTCATATAATTTAGTAGATCGCTCCCTTGCAAGGTTATCTGTAGGATTCTTCATCTTTAGTTGCTCTTAATGCTAGTTCTAGTGTAATTAACTAGAACTTGATACGAGATAATAGACATATCCACCATAGGTATTTTTACCAGAACAACTATTTGATGAGCCTGGTTTATAGGTTTGTAATAAGAACTGGCCTATCTACTAAGGTGAACTTATCGAACTCGTTTCTCATGCATGTTTAGGTATAGGATTTCACGGCAAATCACCCGGAATCTTAGCTCTAGGCATAGTGAGTTTCACAGAATATCACCGGTTATTCTGTAATTAGAGTTTGAGTTTAAGAACGGCTCGATAACAACCTACCTATATCTAGATCTACTAATCATCTGTTTTCTCAGAATACACTAAACCAGACGTTTTATTATCTTGATTTACAACCAACCAACCTTCTATTTGCCTATTTACTTTGTTTTTATTTTGTTAAACTCATCTAGCTTAATCTTACCACTTAGGCTCATTGTGTGAACAAAAGAACTTTGTGTAATTCGATCCTTAAGTACTATCAATGATCTCTTATTTGAGAGAGTGGTCTTAGGGTAATTTGACCTGCATCAACCGTAGTTGAGGCTTACGAAGTGTATAATGACTTCTCTTCATTACATGGTGGCGAGTTGGAGATTCTCGATAATGATGTTGCTTCGGTATTTGATTATTTAGCCAATTTTTGAGCCGATGAGACACAAATTGAACTCAGTACGACATGTGCAACTTTGTATGTGGGGTGTGTTTCTAAGAACAGAAAAGTCATACAACAAACAATGTTTTATCTCGCAATCAAACAATGCTTTTGCTATAAGCAACCTAGATGATACTTGTCCATGACATTTGACTGCTCAAGTCGTCAAGAATTCAGAATGTTTCAAATCACATAGTATGATACCACCCATACGTGTGACATCGACACTCGCATGAATTATAATAAATATGCTAGTGATAAGCTTCTTGGAGAGGTAGTGAAGAGCAGATACAGTTCTACGCAAGGGGGTCCAAGAGCTGTCAGTTTACCACAGTTGCTCCTAAATGATCTCAATGTTCGGATGTCATATTCTACCGCTTGGAGAGCTAAAGATGTTGCAGTGGAAAATGTAAGGAGGATGATATAAAAAGTTACAGGTTTTTGGCTACCTATTTGTATCTTCTTAAATTAGCTAATCCAGGTACAATAACTCACCTACACTCTGCACCTGAAGCTGATAGTAAACAACACTTTAAGTATGTATTTGTATCTCTCAGGGCTTCTATAAAAGGTCTGAAGTATATGAGAAAGGTAACTGTCGTAGATGGAACACAACTAGTAGGACGTTACAAAGGATGTATCCTCATTACATGTGCCCAAGGCGGAAACTTTCAAATATTTTCAATAGCTCTTGGTGTTGTTGATGGTGAGACTAATGCTTCATGAGCGTGGTTCTTTGATAAATTAGCTGACATTGTTCAAGACACTGAAGATTTAATGATTGTATTAGACATACATTCTTCTATATATAAAGGCCTCAGTGTGATTTATCTGAAAGCTCATCATGGAGCATGTGCAGTACACCTTGAGCGAAATATCTCCAACTATTATGGTAAGTATGGTGTATTTGGATTATTCTTTAGCGCTCCTAAAGCTTATTTACGTAGGTGATATGAAGCGTTTCGGTACATTAATTGGAAACCGTGTACTTAGGGAGATTTATGTGACAAGATAGATGTCATATCTATGGCTAAAATTTGAAAGTATGTAATTAATAACCAGGCGAAAGCTCCGAATGGACAAAGCGTATTTGGTGGAGCGGATCAAGCGGATAAGGTGTTTCAAGCAGAATTAAAGCCGATCAAGAGGATTAGGTGTTTTAAGCAGAACTAAAGCGGATCAAGCAGTTAGAACGCTTCAAAATATGTATTGAATGATAAAAATGGATCATACGGTGCAAATGAAATGATTTATTGAGAAAAATATTAATTACAAATATAGTATAATATACAATAAAAAATTGTTATTAAATTTATAAAATTAATTTAACATATTTTTGAACATGTAATTATATAATTCAATTTTAAATATTTTTAGAATTTTATTCATTATTTAGCATTATAGATACCAAATAAAATGCTAATAAGTAATAAATAAATTTTTATTATATAATATATAACAAAAGAAAATTTGGATAACATGTTTGGTTGGATAAATTATATATAATTTATTTTTAAAATTTGTAAAATCAAATGAAAAAAGAGAATGATTGCAAATCTTCATTTTTTAGGTAACAATATTGAACCACAAGTGGTTCATGAATATTTTGTAATATTTAAATAAGTTCTACATTAAATTGAATTTATAATGTTGAATGGGCACAAAGACACAGTTCATCTGCATCAAACATTACGACCGCTTCATTTCCACTCTCCACTCATAGCCAAAATCTTGTATTTACATCATCATTTACTAGCATCTCGAAACTCGCTTCTCATATTTGTTGTTTGAAACTAACAAAATACTGTGTGCAATAAATTATACATGTATATGTATAGGTTAGGAGAATATATTTGTTTAATATATTATTAATTTGATGTTTTTTGGCTAAACTAGGAGGTATAAAATAAGTGTGAGAATCCTTAAAGTATGAGATAATACATGGAATTACTAGGAAACAAGCAAGTATATAGATAAAAAAAATATGCATTATTGATAATCAAAGTATAAATCTCAAATCCCACATATTATGACACAAAAACTTATAAATTTGAAAGAAATGTTAGGAAAGAAAGAACTAGAGAATTTTTCTAATTCTTCTTACACACTACAAGAGGTAATATTTGTTGCAAAGATTTTTGACGGGTCCAAATCTGATGTAACACATCATCGCGCAAGGAGGCGTTTGAATGCCACTGAGACAGTGACGTTTAAGTATAGGGGAGACGCTTATTAACTATGCTTTTATTTTTTATTCTTATTATTTCTCGTTTTTATGTTTATTAAGTCATATTTTTATTTTCTAAAAAAAATACACGTTTTTGTTTAGTCTAGCTAGGAATCATGATCTATATGTCTTTAGATTATTGTCTGGTTGATGAATGATGCAGGTTCGATTCAATTCAACTATTGGAATATCCAGATGGCAAACCGATAGACTTGAGGATATCCTGGTTTCCAACACAATCCATTAAGGCCGGAGCTAATCTCACTGCTCTTCCTATTATCTTATCAAAACGGTTAGTATTCATAGAACTTGACTCCTTGTTCATATATACCTGATATTAAGACCAATATGAAAAAAAGTATTCCTCTTTCCTTATAAAAAAAAAGAAGCAAGAGATTGAGATGATTTTCGGTAGTGTATAGGAGTAGGAATGTTTTCCATGACCACATGATTATACATTATTAGGAATAATCAATTACAAAGGTTGGAAATATGCCGAGAGTGTCAATCCACTATGCTAGTTCACCTTTGTTTACTCATCAAAAAGAATAAGTCTGGGAGAGAAAGAATACCAAAAGAAGATAAAAAAATATAAAGAATGGTCGATTTATCATGGTATAGTACATGAATGAGTCTAGACGGTTCTTGAATATTAGCTTGCTTGATGAGACCCAACAATGAAAGCCTGGTGGATATAGCTGTGGAACTTAGGTATGGAATCTAGAATGTTGTGTAGGCTTGCGGAGAAGTACATGTTGGTTAGGATTTGATTAGACTTGCTAGACATATGAATTTGTTTAGAATGATCTTGGAAATCGACTAGAGAATGTTGGGAGTTTCTTTGTTTTTAAAACCTCTTCCACGGGATCGGCTTTTGTGTTTTGCTTGAGGGAAAGCAAAAGCTAAGTCTGGGGGAGTTGATCTAACCCTTTTTTTTTTTACTGTTTTTAACTATGTTCTAGATATATGATTTTGAGTCTTTTGGTTACTTCTTGAGACTTTTTAGAGTCTTTTTAAGTATTCTATGGAGAGGGACAACAATGGAGATGAGAAAACATTTGGGAGCAAAAGCTGAAGAAAATAAGCCAAAGGACAATTTCACTTCTAGATCAAGTCGAGAGTATCGATCGACACACTCTTGGTGTCGAGCTACACCAGTTGCGGCCCAGAGAAGTACATCACGCTTTTAGGTTTGAAAAATTGGAAATTTACCCTAGAAGACTTCTCTATTTTCATTATTAGTCACTGCACGTTTTTTAGGTCATATATATTGTTTTAAAGGTCATTGTTTAGACGTATCAAGCTTTTTATCAAATTTTCTTGCAACTAAGTCTTTTCCCAAAGCACTTTCATAAGCTATTCATCCCTGTTTCATCAGAGATTTCAATAAGAGTAAAGAGATCTTTTCTAACACTTTTCTCTATTGATTTGTTTATGATTTCTTATTCATACATGTTGTTTGTTTCATCCATCATGTCTGAGTAGTTTGCTTGTTAGGGTTAGGGTTTCTCAGTGGGGATTCATATGATTTAGTAGATCGCCCCCTTGCTAGGTTATAAGTAGAATTCTTCATCTTTAGTTGTTCTTAATGCTAGTTTTAGAGTAATTAACTAGAACTTGATATGAGATAATAGACATATCCACCATAGGTATTTGTTACCAGAATCACTATTTGATGAGCCTGGAATATAGGTTTCTAATAAGAATTGGCCTATCTACTAAGGTGAACTTATCGAACTCGTTTCGCATGCATGTTTAGGTATAGGATTTTCCCGGCACATCACCTGGAATCTTAGCTCTAGGCATAATGAGTTTCACAGAACATCACCGGTTATCCTGTAATTAGAGTTTGAGTTTAAGAACGGTTTGATAACAACCTACTGATATCTAGATCTACCAACCAACCTGCTATTTGCTTATTTACTTTGTTTTCATTTTGTTACACTCATCTAGCTAATTAATCTTACCACTTAGGCTCATCGTGTGAACGAAAGAACTTTGTGGAATTCGATCCTTAAGTACTATCAACGATCTCTTATTTGAGAGAGTGGTCTTAGGGTAATTTGACCTGCATCAACAGTAGTTGAGGCTTACGAAGTGTATAATGGATTTTCTTCACTACATGGTGACGAGTTGGAGATTCTCGATAATGATGCTGCTTCGGTATTCGATGATTTAGCCAATTTTTGAGCCGATCAGACACAAATTGAACTCAGTACGACATGTGCGGCTTTGTATGTGGGGTGTGTTTCTAAGAACAGAAAAGTCATACAACAAACAATGTCTTTATCTCGCAATCAAACAATACTTTTGCTATAAGGTCATGGCCTACAAGATTGGAGATAGTTTGCATTGATGATACTTGTCCATTACATTTGACTGCTCAAGTCGTCAAGAACTCAGAATGTTTCAAAATCACATAGTATGATACCACCCATACGTGTGACATCGACACTCGCATGAATTATAATAAATATGCTAGTTATAAGTTTCTCGGAGAGGTAGTGAAGAGCAGATATAGTTCTACGCAAGGGGGTCCGAGAGCTGTTGATTTACAACAGTTGCTCCTAAATGATCTCAATGTTCGGATTTCATATTCTACAGCTTGGAGAGCTAAAGATGTTGTAGTGGAAAATGTAAGGGGGGATGATATAAAAAGTTACAGGTTTTTGCCTACCTATTTGTATCTTCTTAAATTAGCTAATCCAGGTACGATAACTCACCTACACTCTACACATGAAGCTGATGGTAAACATCACTTTAAATATGTATTTGTATCTCTTGGGGCTTGTATAAACGGGGTGAAGTATATGAGGAAGGTAACTATCGTAGATGGAAAACATCTAGTAGGACGTTACAAAGGTTGTCTCCTCATTACATGTGCCCAAGATGGGAGGGAGAATCTAGTTGAAGCAAGTACGGCCAAGTCATGAAATCGTCCATCGCTATGGCGTTGATGTCCTTTGTGTTGACCAAGTTCCAGAGTGTCTCGATAGGGGTCTGCTTCACAGAAAGGTAGTTCACGAGGATGGTAACAGGGTTTGGCAATTGTATTCCAAGGTACATTTTGGTTGGAGGAGTTGCTGGAAAAGGCATGGTGCGTATCAAGGAGGTATACAGATTTTGCTGGAGTTAATGGAAGAGGTTTAAGAATAAGTGATGCTAATAAATAAGTGTGTGAGATATCGTTTTTATAGGGGAGAACGAAATGAATGTAACTGGTAGGGCATTTGTTTTTTTTTTGTCATCAGCTTTTAATTAGAACTCAAAAGAGCCAATCTTGAGAAAAATAGTTTACGTATGTGACACGAAGCGGTTCGGTACATTAATTGGAAATCGTGTACTTAGAGAGATTTATGTGACAAGACAGAGGTCATATCTATGGCTAAAGCTTGAAAGTATGTAATTAATAACAAAGCGAAGGCTCTGAATGTAGAAAACATATTTGGTGGAGCGGATCAGGTGTTTCAAACAGAATTAAAGCGGATCAAGCGGATTAGGTGTTTCAAGCAGAAGTAAAGCGGATCAAGCGGTTAGAATGCGTCAAAATATGTATTGAATGGTAAAAACGGATCAGACGGTGTAGATGAAATAATTTATTGTGAAAAATATTAATTGCAAATAAAGTATAATATATAATAAAAAATTATTATTAGATTTACAATATTAATTTAACATATTTTTGAACATGTATTTATATAATTCAGTTTTAAAATATTTTTATAATAGCTGTAAAAAAAAAAGAATATTTTTATAATATTATTCATTATTTAGCATTATAGATACCAAATAAAATGCTAATAAGTATATAAACAAATTAAATTTTATAATATAATATATAACAAAAGAAAATTTGGATAACATGTATGTTTGGATAAATTATATATAATTTATTTTTAAAATTTGTAAAATCAAATAAAAAAGAGAATGATTGCAAAAATCTTCATTTTTAGTTCACAATATTGAACCACAAACGGTTCGTGAATATTAAATAATATTTAAATAAGTTTTACGTTACATTGAATTTATAAGGTTGAATATGAACAAAGACACAGTTCATCTGTATCAAACATTGCGACCGCTGCATTTTCACTATCTACTCATAGCCAAAATCTTGTATTTACTTCATTATTTACTAGCATCTCGAAACTCGTTTCCCATATTTGTTGTTTGAAACCAACAAAATATTGTGTAAAATAAATTATACATGTATACGTATAGGTTAGGAGAATTTTTTTGATTAATATATTATTGATTTGATGTTTGTTTGCTAAAGTATGAGGTATTAAATAAGGGTGAGAATCCTTTCAGTATGAGATAATACATGGAATTATTAGGAAACAAGGAAGTATATAGAGAAAAAAAAAATGCATTATTGATAATCAAAGAATAAATCTCAAATCTCACATATTATGACACAAAAACTTAGAAATTTGAAAGGAATGTTACGAAAGAAAGAACTAGAAATTTTTTCTAATTCTTCTTACAAACCACCAGAGGTAATATTCTTTGCAAAGATTCTTAAAGGATCCAAATCTGATGTAACACATCATCGCGCAAGGAGGCGTTTGAATACCCAACACTCAGGGTACGAAAAAGTTGCGCCGTAAGTGTTATTTAAAATAATTCCATTTTTCTTTATTTTTTCTCGCAACTCCTCACACATGTCACGTGTTTCTTCTAATTTCAATGCATAATGGTTGCTTGCAAAAAGCCGAAGGTACAGACCACCCATATGAGTATTACCGTCATATATGCAAAGAACTGCACAGGCCAGGGTTGCATCGACGTGCCTTGATACATTTCGGTGTAAAAGTAAAATAGTGTCTAGATGCAGTCCTTCATGGTAAATAACAATCAGGTAACCAGCCTCCAGACACCTTTCGAAAAAGGGTCTATATCGACCTTCGAAGTAGATGTTGTTTGGATCATGGTCTGCTGAAACAACCCAACCCATTTTTTTAAAATATAATTAAATATTCCAATAAATATCTAATTAAACCAACCAATAAAATAACAATTAAACCGCAAGTCAAAAATAATATTTTATGAATCAATAAATAATTCGACCAACAAAACCAAGAATAACTAACAATCCTAACCGGGTCCAATAACCAAAAACACCAAAAATAAAACAAACGAGTTCCTAGATCATCCTCTCTTCCTTGCCATGATTCAAGGATCACACTTTATCTTTACTTGCATCAACAACACAATGAGATGCGTAAGTATTATCATAAATACTTAGTGAGCCGATCCTCCCATCTACGAGCTATACACACAAGCAAATAAAAGGGTATAATCACAAACACAATACAAACAAACCAGTCATTGAACAATTCACCCAAAACACA
>Ga0041059_1002813_pt1 | contig 12591 bp, 8 predicted proteins | sample AraColnosormetaG_FD_56232 | JGI IMG/M metagenome (GOLD analysis project Ga0041059, IMG submission 56232) | Arabidopsis roots microbial communities from North Carolina, USA - Col MF nosort | ecosystem: Host-associated > Plants > Roots > Unclassified | place: USA: North Carolina | collected 2013-09-02 | reverse complement strand
TGTTGTTGGGTTTGCGTTTATGTAAATAAATGATTTCGTATATTTTTAGGTATTCTTGATGTTTACGTGAAGCAAATATGTGTGACGTGAAGCACCGATTTAGGTGGATTTGACGAACGTGATTGGTTACAATATTCAATTTTAACCTTAACCTTGATTTATTATATTTGTATGATCGATTATGCTCTATCTTCAATCATACGGCAAAACTCTCCTGTGTTCCAAAAAGTTAAATTTCCATTTTACTATACAAAATAATGGAATCTAAAATAATGAATATCAAAATCTACGGAACCGAATAGTAAATGTTTATTGCGATATTTTATAATTATGTAATTAGGAAAGGAAAGAAGCTGTGAATTAACAGAGTAAATTATGTCAATTTGAGATTAGGCAGATTAGAGTTAAGGTGCTTAGGGTAAAAGGTCAAATCCTTTTACGTCATCGTTGAATTTTATGGAAGATGTGGTTAATGATAACAGTTGAAGCAAAGGAAAATAAGGAAATTTGATAATGACGCTCCACCTACAATCGTCTAGGTGTAGCCCATTGGCCATTACGAAAGAGAGAAGCAACTAATAATATTTAATTAGAAATGACCAATTCTCTGTATCCACGTTAGCTTTATTATCTGTATATACACTCATCTTTTACATTTCAAATTTCCAAAAACATAACTCTGAAGGAAAATGAAATTATGTAACTATTTGGAATTTGGATATTTTATGGATGAACTGGATCAAGTAAAAGAATAAACACGAAATAGTAATCTTTGTACATAAGAAACTGAGTTCATGTTTATGGTTTCTATACTATATCTAATATACATTATGGCACTATATTTTATTTTCTAAGCAAAGAACTCGAAGTTAATAACCTACTAATTTGCTATGGTATTAATGATTAATCCGAGTTGGATATACGTATTTTTAATAGAATTTGGCTTAGTCGATATAAAACTATTTGGTCGAAATAACGTGTTAGAAATTCTACACTTTCTATAAAAAGAAATTTAAAGTACATACTGCTTAAGAAAATAGACCAAACTACTAATCTTTAAATTACAGATGGTATTGGTAATGAATTTGAACAAAAACATTAATATAATCTTTCATCTGTCGGTCAAACATATAATATTATAACCTAAAGTCGGTTTCTATAAGTTTCCCTCAGCACATAAAAGAACCAAGAAGACCTTCTCTCATCATCATTATTATAGGAAGTTAGGAACTATGGCTTATGAAGAGAGAAGATCATCGATCCTGGATTCATTCTCGCTATCGCCACTACCATACCCAGTTCTTTTGATCCTAGCCGTTGCTTCAGTGTTCTTGTTGAGTTCATGGTACTTCAGCTTGGAAGAAGCAGCCGAATCAGCGGAAGAGCAGATAAATTTTGCGCTTCTCTTGATTCCTCTGTTTCTTATAGTCTTGGTCCGGTGGTTATCTTCCATGGAGAACCCTGATGCGCTTCTCGGGATGTTTTCAAGCAGTCGTCGGACAACTTACGTGAGTCCCGGAGCCGGAGGTGACGGTGGAAGCTCGCCGTGGGGAGTGGCGGCGTTGATAGTTTTGTTGCTTGTATTGCTTCAGTATCAATCAAGTTTCTTGGAGATGTGGTCTGGTTAATGATATTGATAGGTTTTTTTGATTTTCACGTGTTTTGTTTTGTCGTCTAGTAGCACGATGATGTAAAAATTTGGTCATTACTTACGAATTACGAGGTTTAAAATCTCGTGACGGTACTACATGTTATCCAATATCGGCTTGTCTCTTGGTTACACGTTGCCCAATACTTTGATAATTCATACTTTGAGCAAGAAGTATGGCGTTGATATTTTTCAAAAACTGCATTTTCAAGAATGCATTTACGATAAAGTTTTTAAAAGACCCTATGAATTGAATTGTATTGAATACATCCTCAATCAATGCATGATATTCATATAGTTGTCACCTCCATTTTACGAATCGTGATTAATCGTCATACACAAATGATCCACCAAACCGCATGTGATGGCACTATATGGCTCAAGAGCGTAGCCTCACAACAGTTTTAGTTCGTGTTTATAACCTTTTAGTTCAAATGTTTATATGTTGAAGAGGAAAAACCATTTGTGATTTTGAGAGAGATTCATCAGGTGATAAATTTGAGTTCTATATATGTCTTTGGATTTCGTATTATGATATTTTGACAACTTTTGTTTTCTAAACTTTTATGTTCAAATTTGTCTTCAGATATTTGTTTTAGACATTTGTTTAAATAATTATGCTTAAACAGTGTGCTCAATTCTTTTTGTACCTTTTTAAAAACATGTTTTATTATGATTAACGGACATGGTTGTTAATAGACATAATCACTATTTGTTCACAATCGAAATGGTCAATATTGGTCTAGTCCATTTTGATAGTTTTAGGTTTGATTGGTAGCTTCTTATCAAAACAGTAAAATATATACCGTTTAAAAGATCCAATGAAACTTGATCGGTGGTGAAATCAATGTTTGGACAAAAAGGAGAAAATAATGGATCATTCTCACCCAAACTATGGTGGTTACCAGAGAGCCACTTTGCGTGAGCTTTCAAAACAAATTTTTTCTCGATATTTAAACTTTTAACTTTAAACATATATATATATATATATATATATATATTAATAAATGAATAACAAAGATCTCTACAAGAGTAAGAGTAGTATTACAATTAACCATTAGAAGCTATTCTTGTTGCTTGACAATTGGAATGAAATATTTGGAACCAAACTGTAAGATAAAATGTCTTTAAGATGGAAAGTTCACAGAAAAGTGGCCATACGGTTCATGTTGAAAGCTGACCGCAAAGTGATCACTTCATGTGGAAAGTTGGAGGAAGTGGGCTGCGACGTTGTTACACTTGAACCCTATAGGGGAAAGAGTGGACTGGTATAAGGCTATTTGGTTTAAAGGAAGGATTCTCAAGCATGCTTTTATTGCTTGGGTTAATAAGAGACACATGCTCCATACTAAAGACAGGCTGAACAGCTGGATACTTAGTGTTCCATCCCTATGCCTTCTCCGGCAAGTATAGTGACTAATTGTTGACCACAGAAAAATTTATACCTACAAATTAGGCCCTTAGGAATACTTTTACCAAATTATTATATGTTCAATCTTAGAAATTAGTAGTACTAATTAGTTAAACGTCTCGACGGAAACAGTGTTAATGAAATGATTATTCATCGACCATTTTGGGCACCTGATCTTAGGATTGGACTACAGCGCGTGGCAACGAGACGTGACATAGGCGCGTGAGAACGAGGCTTGATGATACCATCTGTGAGTGCGAGAAAGACAAAATTACCCTCGAGAGTAAGAGAGAGAGCACAACCACCAACCCTCTCATCGCCTCTATCTCCTCTGCTACCTTAAGCTGAGAGAGTCACAGTCTCGTCTCTATCTCTCCTCTTTGCCTTTTTCCACTCACTACACGCCAAACCCGACGACATGGCAGCTACCTCTCTCACTGCCCCTCCTTCTTTCTCCGGTCTCCGCCGCATTTCTCCCAAGCTCGACGCTGCCGCCGTCTCCTCCCACCAATCCTTCTTCCACCGCGTCAATTCCTCTACCCGTCTCGTTTCTTCCTCTTCTTCTTCTCATCGCTCCCCCAGAGGTGTTGTTGCCATGGCTGGATCCGGAAAGGTTCCAACTTTAACCCTCAAACTCTATTGAAATGCTAGATTCTCATTGTTTAGGATTGAGTGTGTGAGAAAAGTTATTCCTTTTACTTGCATGATTGGTATCAATTAGAATCCAGATTCTCTAAATTGTTTTTGGCAATAATCTCAAATCTCCTCAGTCTTCAATTGATTCAATGCAACTTTGGTTTGCTTTGCTACACCACAAATGCTAGATTCAGGGTTTATGATTGAGGAAGAAAGTTATTCCTTTTAGAAGAATAAGAATCTCAAATCTCTTCATTGCATTCCTTGGTTAGCTTTGGTTTTGTTTCCTACTCCACAATTGTATTGAATGCTAGATTCAGGATTTCGAGTGTATTCCACATTTTAAGTTGTCTAAACACTTGCTATCTCTGTCTCTTATGCTGCAGTTTTTCGTTGGAGGAAACTGGAAGTGTGTAAGTACATATAATGCTCATTGTCTTTTCTTTTCTTCTGTATGTTGTCTCTCGGCCCTGAAACTAATGTCTATGTTGGCATGTGTTTTAGAACGGGACTAAGGACTCCATCGCCAAGCTTATCTCCGATCTCAACAGTGCAACCTTGGAAGCAGATGTAGGTGAGTTTCTGCTACTTTTTCCAATGAGTCAAGCTCTCTATATTTGGAGCATTATTTCCATTTCTGATTTGAAAATGGACCTCATGTTGACCATTTGTTCTAAATGATCGTTTTTGCGTAGATGTTGTTGTGTCACCTCCATTTGTCTACATCGACCAGGTCAAATCCTCGTTGACAGACCGTATTGACATATCAGGTCAGAACTCTTGGGTTGGGAAAGGTGGAGCCTTCACTGGTGAAATCAGGTTACGACTTCTCTTTTTCACTTATACTATATCTCTTTTTATTTGATTGAAATTTTTTGACGAAAATATTAGAGCGTTGCAACTAATCCCTCCTTATGACTTTCCGGTGTAATATATGAACCTTGTCTGAATTTCAAAGTTGCCCGTTTTACCATACAGCGTGGAACAGCTCAAAGACCTTGGCTGCAAGTGGGTCATTCTTGGGCATTCCGAACGGAGACATGTCATCGGAGAAAAAGATGAGGTCAGTAAAATAAAACACTTTATAAGCACTGGTGAGTTACTAAGAAAGGGTTGTGAAAACATATTTGCTCTGTTCTCAACAAAACCATAGTTTATCGGGAAGAAAGCTGCATATGCATTGAGTGAGGGTCTTGGAGTGATAGCTTGTATTGGGGAAAAGCTAGAAGAGAGGGAAGCAGGCAAGACGTTTGATGTTTGCTTCGCGCAACTGAAGGCGTTTGCTGGTAACACTCTTGTATTTTCTTTGATTACCCTCTCCTGTTCCCAAACATGTCTGAACTCAATTAACAGCAGTAAGTTATTTGTATTTTCAGATGCTGTGCCTAGCTGGGACAATATAGTTGTTGCATACGAGCCTGTATGGGCAATTGGAACTGGTAAAGTTGCATCTCCTCAGCAAGCACAAGAAGTCCATGTAGCTGTCCGCGGTTGGCTAAAGAAGAATGTCTCTGAGGAAGTTGCTTCCAAAACGAGAATCATATATGGAGGTGCGTTAGATTAGTTATCTGTCGCAAAATGAAACTTTATGTTGATTATTGCCTTCTCAATTGCCAGGTTCTGTCAATGGAGGCAACAGTGCAGAGCTTGCCAAAGAAGAAGACATTGATGGATTTCTTGTTGGTGGTGCCTCCTTGAAGGTAAAAGTAAAGTTTAGACCTTTATGGATATGTTGTTGATGAATAGAAGTAAAGCAGCTCACACTCACCTTTATTGTGACTCTAGGGTCCTGAGTTTGCAACCATTGTGAACTCAGTCACGTCGAAGAAAGTTGCTGCTTGATTGAGAACTATCAGTAACGGAAATCGCTAGTCTCCATGGAACAGATGAGATGAGAAATAAAAGGGAGGTTAGCGACCTTGTTGTTGTTGTTGTGTTCTTACATCTTCTTCTTGAACTAATAATGGAAAACAGAAAGAAAAAAAATGATTCGTGAGCTCTGGTTTGACAGAGAGAGATAAAAGGGTCTTTGATTAAAGATCTTTGTAACTAAGCTGTGATTCTTTTTTTCAATTTGAGTAAGCTTGACTCACGAGTTTCTTCTATGTAATAATCTAAATCAAATCTCAAGCCACACTCTAAGTGCTCGATAGTCCTGACAGAGAGATAAAAATCTTCGATTCTCAAACATACCACACTCCAAACCTTGAGCCATAGTGCATTCATCGCTTAGATAAGTCACAACTTTAGTGTGAATCACAACTCAGTGTAAGTCGCAACTCGCAGCCCAGTCTCTCCTGAACAACACAAGCCCAAGGAGTGTGGTTCTCTTGTACTTGCTCCTGATCATATCTTCAACTTAACTATTTGGAGAGTCCAATACTTTCCTCTGTAATTGTTTTGATGAACTAAAACATTAGTATAAAGATGTTAATCTACTGCTAAAAAAGTTACTGATGTTAGCAACGAAAAACAGATCTAAACCATTTATAAGTTAACTTGTTTCATGAGGAGAATATTTATGACAAGAAGTAAAGATTGTCTAAAGAGTACAATGCTGGAACAAAAAAAGTGTCGTTTAAAACCCTAAATTTCCTCAAGACTGAACTTTAAACTTGGAAACTCTTTCAAAACGCCGAAGCTGAGTCTATAACAACTGGAAGGAGCAAAACAGCTCTACTTTAGTTCTTCTTGTTCTTTGTTTTCCCAGACGATGTCTTGGCCAAAGTAGTTCCCTGAAGATAAAAAAACATACCCTTCAATCAGATTATTCAATCACACTGAAGAGGAGGAAGAGGAGGAAGAGTACAAAGAGAGAAGCGAACCTCGAGCCATTCATCGAGTGATGCCTCGGTAGACCTAGTTCCTACTTCCACCTTGGAAACCTTTTTGGTTTTCTGGTAAAAGAGGAGATTATCAAAGGAATGTTTAACTGCACAAATGATGAACCAGAAAAAGAGATCCAATGGTTTACCTTGGTGAGACGCTGAACTTGGCTGTATGCCCATAGACCGAGGAGGAGGAGGAGACCGATTCCGAGTGTTAAAAGGAAAACAGATTCGCCGCTGAGAAGACCTCCAGATTCAACTACCTCTATGGTTCCATTGTAGAAGACACTCTGGTATGGCTTTCCTTCCACATCGTATATGATATAACCCACCAGATCAAATGCTCCAGGCTGTGCAACACCAAGCAAGATTAGATCTTTCGGAGTTTTTTCTCAATAACAATTGTATTTTAAGAATGAACGAGAATGATGTATTGTCTATTGTGGAATATGTTTACCTGCAAGTACTGGCTGACTGCAAAGATGTATGGGAATGTTGCTTGAAGAGACGTTGGGATGGATGCATTGTTAAGTCTCTGCAATAGAATGCAAGCATGTGAACAACAAAAAACAATAAAATGATAACAAATATTTAGACAAATAGTTTCCTAGTCAAATGCTTACCAACATGGTTAGATTCTGAACCAACAACTTATGATCATAAGGAAGATGAACGCTGGCCCTAATTCCCATCACACCTACTCTAGTTTTCCCTGTTAAGTCACAGCCAATTTGGAGATATTTAGTTTTGACAACAAAACAGAAAACTCAACACAAAGAGAGCTAAAGCTAAAAGAGGTATTAGCTACCTTCATTTTTAAGACCAACAAGGAGCTCAGTCTCTTCTCCAGCTGGAACCACTGCAGGAAACAAAGAGCATTAAAAACCAAATCTTTAAGATCACAACAACGGATAGATAAATACGTAAGAAAGGAGGAGTAAACACATACATTTGGCACTGTTTTTGGGGAAAACACAAACAGTCTCAACTCCTGGAAATGAGGACAAGTTCATATCCAAATCATGGTCATCTTCCTCAACCGCATCATCAGTGTTTTCTCCCACAACATCGTCAACAAGACTTGAATGATCCTCGGCATCCGATTGACATCTAGCAACTGATCAAAAGAAACAACATGAAAACACATCAGGTCACTAAAGCATAACGTCTTCTTCAGAAAATGTTACAATTTGCAATTTTTCCTCTACCCAAGAACAATGGCGAGTGTAAAGTAAGAAAATAAAGACATGCAACGAAGACACTATTGAAGAATCTATTACTAGGGGATTCGATCTACGTTTTAAAGTTTGTATCTTTGAAACCACATTGCTCTAGGATTGGCAGCAACACACAAAACACAGAGCTACAATGTTCGAAGGCAAAGTATTGTTAAAGGAGCTCAATTTCACTCGGATCGATGAATAAGGACATAACGTTACCAGATCCTTTAAGAAACCAGATCGGAAACAGAGATCAAATGTGAAATCCAATCAGAAAACGCGAAGGAAACAAAACGGATCTAGATCTACAAAATCAATGGAAAAACAAAAAGAGAAGAGAGAGGAGACCTACCTTGAAGCAGAGGAGATGCAAGGAGAAGGAGAGCGAGGAACAAAACCCTAAGATTCATCATCGCTTGATTCTATCAAATATGGTCAACGAATTTGCGAATGAATGAGAACAGTGTCTCTCTCGATGCTATTTATGCTTTTGCTCTTTCACACTAAATTAATTTATTTCTGAAAAAAAAAAGATAACAACACAACCATAGAAACCCTCGCAAAACGACAGCGTTTTGTCTGGTCTCTCAATTTATTTCGTGTGATTTTGTTGCCTTGTATACATCAGGGGATTCACAAATTGGTTTCTAACATTCTTAATTTGTGTGCTCTCATTATAAATTTGTAATCACAAGATCTCATACTAAATTTTCACATGACATGAAAAATCACAAAATAACGGGTACTAAAGAAATCAAACAGTTCCATTATTTTAAGAAAAATTAAAAAACGAGTGTAATGGTACATTGAGGGAAGAAGAATGAGCATTAAAAATGCCATGAACATTCCACTACTATTACACCAAATCTGATCAATCATGTCAACAAACGATCCATCAAAAGCATGTTCTGGTCCAGAATTAATCCCCATGGACTGTGTACCGTTCCCATTTCTTTGTCGGGTCGTAAATCTGAACAATTATAATGCAAAACAATAAGATTCAAAGTCTAGCTGAGAATGAAAAGTGCAGAGAAAAGATTATTTGAGAGTTACCTCCCATCTGGAAGCAGGGAATATATGCTTGTTCTTCTCGTACCAATGCCTCTCCACAACTTTACCCGCATGCGACTTCATTAACACCACATTTTACAATGCTTTAGAAACAACTTTCCATCATCAAACTACTCTCTTTTCTCATGTGATCGGGTCAGGGAAACATACCTCGTCTTTCTCTATCGTTGCATCTGCTATTGTTCTCACGTCTTCATGCACATCAAAGTGAAACAGCTGTTAACAAGAACAATGTAGGAGAAGTGAGTCTCGGTTACAATTTCTATATAAACTGAATTTCAAAAAGTGTCGACAAGGCATACCGGCCCACTCTTCCCCCTCGCTTTGTTAATGATCAGCTCATAGAAACTGTGTTGCTACATTTACAAAAAAATACCCCATGTTATCGTTAAGTCCTATATAGTAAAGGGAGGATAACTTGGTAAGTTTAAAGGGTTCTCACATGTGGAATAATAAGATCTTCCTTTACATATAGTAAATTCTCCACTGATGCCGTCCGAATCTCCCGGAAGTCAGGGGCAAGCTGCTGCTGAACAGCCCGCAGAAAATTCCCAATTGGGTCACCCTTGCGGACCTGTAAAATGGGTATATATCATAAAGGTAAGTAAATGATCACACACGTAAGGCTCAAGCAGTATGACAAAGGTGTAGTTTGTGCTTGCCTGAATAACTCGTCTATGGCCAGTCCCATCCCAGTAACTGTAAGTAATCTCAAGAGGCTCGTCTGAAAAACAAAAAATAGTTAGACAATCTTCCTTGAATCAAGTATTACAACTGAAATTAGAAGGTAACTAGAAAATGGACAACTTTTAATCTGCTCTTGTTCACGAAGCCACTGCTTCTTCAGCCTTTCACGTTCAGCTTGTTCCTCCGCCTCCCTCTCACTGAAACAGCAACCTCAAAACACCACAGCTAAAGTTGAGACTTACTGCAAAAGCAGACAAGGAAGATAAAGATAAACAAGAGAGCTAGAGATCACCTGTCAGGCAGGAAATTCGTTTCCACTGAGGGGTCCTTGCCAAGTTTTCCGCAGCGTAAGTTCCCTGTCCCAGAACTCTCTGCATAAATAGTGTACATGATAGAAGTTACAAAAAGGACAACATTAGATGATATTATAAATTCCTACGCAGCAAGCTATTTGCATCTCAAATCCTCCAACAACCAAGCAATATTCCAATCTACATTTGTAGAATTAATGTCTGTAATACATGATGAGATTCTTTATTACTGCAAAAGATGGAGACTATATTTTGTCAACTTCCATACATTTTAAAAAGGATTTTATTAAATCTGCGAAAGATAGATAAATATTTTTTCAACTTTTACAAAAAGGAAAAAAGTTATAGTGGTTTAATTGAATGACAGCATGTATCACACCTAATCCTAACTATACCACAATTCACCATTGATGTAACAACAGCATATTCAGGAATCAAGTTAAAAGCTTAAGAAAATCTAATAAAAACAGTCGAGGTAGACTAAGTCCTATCTACGAGATTGATGAATGAATGCACTTACTGTTTTCTCCATCATCTTCATCACTGCCATTCTCAAAATCTTCAGCAAAAGATAAGCGGGAAGATCCCTTAATCTTTCTCTTCTTGTTACGCTTCTCTAGCTGCAACTCCTCTTCCCTGTAGTTAAAAAAAAAAAGTCAATCAAGCTTAATCCAAAGAATAACACCAATAACTATGAACAATAGACCTAAAAACAAAACTCACTCTTGCTGTAGCTTCTGCAGTTTCTCCTTCTCTTCTTCCTCGAACTTATTACGAATATTAACCCTCTACATATATCACATACAGAATTAAACACCACAATCTAGATGACTGTTAAAGTTGGAGAGTAATACAAGCCATGACTCCAATTACCTTCTCCACATACTCCTCTCTTGTAACTAAACCCACTGTTTCCTTCTTGAAAGCAGTGTCAAGAATCTAACCAAAAACAAATGAATTAGTCACAGCCCAAATAGCAAGATAACATTTGTGATTCGTAAACACTTGAGACACCAAAACTGCAATACAATCTCAAGCAATGATGATCTAATCTTGTTCTCCGATACTTCTCAGAACTAATCGTTAGAATTATACTAAACCCTAAATATTGCGGAAGCTACTAAGTCAGAGCCAGAACAAGTTCTAAATCTAGTTTCTACCACAATCCACCATTTCTCCTCTCGAAACCTTAGAAATCGATTACCTCGCACGAGCTGGTGCCGAATTGGAGAAGACCAGATTGGTCATTGCCGGAGGCAGACTTGCTCTTGAGCTCTTGTATTTTTTTGCGTTCGGCCTCTCTTTGCTTCTGAAGCCGCCGTATCCTCACCGCATCTTGAGCCGTACCAACGTAGCCGTCACCCATACCCGACATCTTTTCTTCTCTCGCTTCCTTTAGCTCAAAATCGGAATCGGAAATTCACTAGATTCTTCCGACCGCCATTGTTGAGAGTGGTATGCAATATACGCTTGTGTTCGTTATGGGCCTTTCAAATAATATTATCGGCCCAATAATTGGGCTTTTGTCTAAACCCAAAAATACTTGATCAGTTCTCTAAACCCTTGATTGGTTTGACTATTTCTCAACTCAATCAATTGATTTGTTTCTATTGAGCAATCTTTTCACCATCAAATTGTATGAAAGTTGGAATAATGATGTCACAATCTACTAATTATGACACTTGTAAGCATTATAAATGCAAACTTGTAAAAATAACCTATTTATTAGAGATCTAATGAATGAATTATGGGTTGTCCCCTAAAAAGTATGGAACAAATGATAACCTTTAGGACGATTAGACACACCATCTACAAAATCATGCTATTTAATAATGTATCCATTTGTCTGTTTTAATTAGTTAATCATATATTCATATAGATCTTATTACTTAGTTTTATAAATGCGATCAATGTATACAAACAGTCGAAAGACCCTGTTCCTTAATTCTAAGTAACCCCTATCTATAGTCATTAGTTTTGTTGAAAAGCTAGGGATCGTCGGGAAACATTACAAAATATAAAGGTTTGATTACATAGTTTACTTTAGTAGCTAGCTAGAAATAAATCGGATCGATATGAAATAATAGATATGTTTCTCGGATTTGATCACACAATTTAAAAACTGATGATCATTTAGATTTCGAATGGTTACAACATAACGTATATAATGTCGAATATATACAATTCACATTTGTCTATATATGGGTTAATGGTTATATGTAAAGTAGTTGAGAGAAGAATAACAGATTGTGTTTGAGCTGGCTTTTCTGTTAACAGGAAGTCAGGAATTGTGGCTGAGGGACCTTGCCAGCTTCAAAAGTGTAATGACATAAATTAGTATCTCTCTTCTACCTTCTAACCAATAACCATATATTATAAATTTATCACAAATTTCCTCTCTAACCAAATTCAACAAGACAACAACATACGTATATATACTTTTACAACTATATTTCGGCATAATTGTTGTAATAACCTTCGTTACTTAGGGCTTGATTGGTTCTCCCTCTGCCACCCGCAAACGCTGCGTTTGCGGGTGATAGCGGTTATTAGCGGTTGACACCAATCATAGAAACCGCTAGATACCGCTTTGGACCGCTCGAAATCGCCAGATTTCAAAAGCTCCTTCCCACAAGCGTTTGCGGTTGCGGGCGGTAGCGGTTAGGTTAAAAAAAAAAAATTAATTAATTAAAATAATTATGTCTTCCACCCAAACCTTATACTTATTCTTATCAGAAAACCCTAATCAATGAAACCCTATTCTCTCAATTATGGCATC
>Ga0041059_1002812_pt1 | contig 12594 bp, 13 predicted proteins | sample AraColnosormetaG_FD_56232 | JGI IMG/M metagenome (GOLD analysis project Ga0041059, IMG submission 56232) | Arabidopsis roots microbial communities from North Carolina, USA - Col MF nosort | ecosystem: Host-associated > Plants > Roots > Unclassified | place: USA: North Carolina | collected... | reverse complement strand
TTTTTTTTTTTTTTTGTGGTTATATAATTAAGTGGTTATATACTTAATTATGATTGTTTTATGTTTCCCTAATTATTTATGCAAATTAAGAAAACAATTTATACTCACTTATGCCAGGTTGGAGAAAGACCAATGGGGATGCCGTCGGGAAGCAAAGAGAAAGAGGATGTTGAAACTGATCTATTTATTGGATTTCTGAAGAACCGACCATAAAATCGTCCTTGGTCATTAAACGTCATTTCTAGCTATCTATCTCAATTAATGTTATGTATATGAGTAATAGTGTTTCAAAATTTCAATCACTTGTCTTTTCGTATAAACTCAGAATAATGTAATGTGTAAGAGTTCTAACTATGCTTTTGTTTGTGGATGTAATGTAATGTAAACTCTTAAGTTTCTGTTTTCTATTCTTCATTAAGTAAAATCGATTTTTATTTATTCTACTATATTCAAAACTTGTTCTTTTTCTGCGGTTTTTTAATCCATCTTCTTTTTTTTTGGTTTTGAGGAAAATGTTTTTATACAAATAACACAAATGTGGGAATTACAGAAATAATACAAATGGCCCAATAAAGAAACTATTCTAATAGTACATAATGATTCAACTTTCCGTCCGACGTCGTTTTGTTTGATCTCTTGTTAAGACTTAATTCGGACAAAGTTTCTCGCACAAGCGCGTCTATGATCTCCCGCTCAATCTCTACGATGATCTCTTCTCCTTCCTCTTCAAGCTTCTTCTTCTTCTCTAGAAGACGTTTCACGTCTACTAAAGCAATCTCTTCAGGAACTGGATAACACTTAGTACTATATCTCGCTACAGCGGAACAGAGCTCGCTGATTAGCTCCGATCCCTGATAGTTTCCGCGTCGTTTCGCCACGGTTTCAATCAGAATCTCGTTCACTAGATCGAACAATAGCCTACGATTGCATCCTAGAGCCAATGTTCCTGATGGATAATCTCCAAAATGCTCTAGTTTGCGGAAAATCGAAAGATCGAGCATTGCTTGTGAGTCACTCTTGATTCCCGCAAGATTCATTATTCTTATGATATAGTCTTGTTCAGAATTGATTTCAGTGGCTGCATCGTCGAATTTGTGATTCCTCGCTACTTGTGGACTATTCTTCTCGGTTTTGTGCATCGAACTAGAGCGTATCGATGCTGCTTCATTCGATATTAGTCGCTCTCTTTCGTTAATCTTGAAAAAACCACGAAAAGGGATTTATCAAAGGTTGAAAATTTAGTGTGTGTGAGAGTTAGAGAGAAACTTGAAATAGATTGTACCTGTTGATGAGGAGGTCTTGTGGCAGAGATGTTTTCAAGATCATTTGACTTTGGTATCTTCTTAAACTTCTTGATCTTGTGTAAAGGCTTGGCTTTCACGTCTCTAGAATCAGACAAGAAAGTCTCTCGCTTCCTGTTTCGAATATCTGATGTTGGAGAAGGCTTTATGGGACGTCTTGTTTCAGTCTCTGCCTTCTTGCACAGGTTGATGGGTTTTAGTTGCCTTTGTTTTACTCTGTTCTGGCTCTGTTTCTCTCCAAGAATCACTGGTGTTGGCTTTGGCTTCTGAATGATCGGTTCTGGTCTGGAAGAAGATGATGAATTAGGTTTATGACTGGTGCTTTGTTTGTTCTCTTTCTCTGAAAACCTAGTTCTTGGTGAACAAGAAACTGTTGTGTCTCTTCTAAGCTCGTGTGATGGTCTTGCTTCTCTGTTTTTCACCGAGTTTGTTATATCCATACCGACGACTCTTCTTGTGACGACTCTCTCTTTGATTTGTTTAACTATCTGCCTCGCGTAATCTCTTGGACTGTGACTCTCCTCTTGGTCTTCTTTCAGCCTTGAACGCCCAAACTCTTTTTCTCTGTTCAGCTGAAGAGAGAGGCGATGAATGTCGAAATCAGATTTCCGAGCAGAGGAGATTCTAGGGCTAACCGGTAAAGATCGTGTGCCTTTCTTGGAAAGTCTATGGCTTGTGATATGATGACTTGACATGGTATGAAGATCTGACAGTGAATGGTTAAGGTCAGTTTTATCAGGAAGAAGATCAAGACCCATTAGTCTAGCCACCAAGTTTGGTGTTTTGCTTCCTGGTGAGTTACAGATTTCAGATGAAGAAGTGGAACTATCAGTCACAAGAGCTCTGAGTCTTGAACTCTTTGTCCCTGTATCTGTTTTCACTCTCATGCCTACCTACAATTTCAAGATCATTATCAGAAAATTACCTCAACCAATAAAATCAGACAAATTAGTAATCCATTTTAAGTTTTTTTACTTACTGGAATGTTCGAAATTTCTTTGTCTTTGTAGGTTGTTGATGGTAGAGACTCTTCCATCAACTTCAAGCCTGCAAATTTCACAATGACAACAAGAACAACAACACTTACGTATTTCTCAAAAACCAACACAAATATATGCTTATGAAATTCAACTTAAGCTTTGTGAGAAGAAAGAGTATATACCTTTTGACCTTGAAGGAGAATCAATGGTGAGATGATGATGAGAATCAAATAAGTGGTAAAAAGCAGCCATGCATCCATTTGCTGTTTTCTTTGACCTTGAGGAAGAGAAGGCTCCACCGCGGCCACCACCTTCACTGCCATGGCCGTCATCGAACATGCCGCAGTCTCTTCCCATTTTGAGTAAGAAAAAGTCTTACAACTTTTTTTGTTAAGCTTAAACGTTGTACAGTAAATATGGGACTGACAGGAAAAAATTGTAAGAAGAATGGTGGATGGATCAAAAACCCAAGCAAGTGGCTAAGTTGAATCTAAACTTGGGTTACTTTTTGTGTCTGTTTTTGGTTCTTGAGTTTTAAATTACCAGACAAGAGATGTTGGAAGCAGCTATCTTCTCTGCAATTCTCTCTTCTCTCTCTTACATTGGGAATCGAACATGAGGATGGTGAAGAATATTTAATGTGACAGAAAATGTGTTGCAAAGAAGAAGATAATAATTACGAAATTTTATGAAACTGTAAAATAGTTAGTAAGTAGGAGTTATTAGATAACGATGGCCACACATCTCTCTCTATGAAGTAGACAGCTTGAGTGTTTTTACAATATCATTTCAAGACCATTCACACTTCATGTCTCTCTCTCCTTTTTCTACTTAATTTTGTGTGTTCAAGTTTAAAAAATAAAATTAAAAAACTTGTTTTTTTCTTTCTTTTTTTGGGGATTTTCAAACTCGTGAACCATTTTGTTTAGCTTACGTAACAGAATATTCTCAATATATGCAAGCAGTTTGTTTCATGGTACCGAGATGGTTAGTTAGGTTAATGTACAATACATCACCACAATTTTCAACTATTGTGTAGACCTTCGATGTCTTTGTATTTTCTAGGATTTATGTCTTTTGAGGTTTTTTGGGCTGGTCCTTTTGTTTTCTTTGGGGCACAATTTTTTTTACACGTATCTTTTTTTTACTATATTGTATATTTGTATGTATTGAAAAGGATAAAAGAACAATATCTTTTGCATGACATTATGATGTAATTCTATTCTATTGTATTAATGACGAGTTTTGAGACCGTTGACAATAATTAAAGTTGTGTCTATATCGCTTTTAAGTTTTAAGTAAAGTTTGAATTCTCTTTCCACGCAAAAAGAAATCGCATTATGTTACTAAAATTTGTTCAAGCTTATCTTACACTTTCTATTAGGATTGGAAGTTGAACTTTTCTTTATGCATATAAAGTTTTGTTTTATTTTATAGTCGTTTTACACAAAGTCACATGTTTTCTAGATCATTTGTTTCTTACACACTTAATACTCCATTATCCAAGTTTGTATTTTACACATTTTCAAGTAGAGCAGCCCCACAATGCCTCTACTTTAAGAGAGTCTATGTTTTAATGATATATTTTGGTATAAAAAAATGGAGATCAGTTTCATTTTTGTAATTACTAAATTGTAGTAGGAAAAGAAAAATTGTCGAGAAGTTTGGTTCAAAATAAAAATTGAACTGTGGAAAGCATGTTTCTTAGTATATTATAATATACTCTTAAAGTAGAATCATATCTAAGACTTTATTTTTATTTTAGAATGTATAAAATGTTTGAAACGGTCCAACGTAACCATCGTAGTAGTTACAAGGACATGACAAATAGTGTTTTTGGTGGTTGATTTAATTTGTGCAAAGGAAAACACAAATTCAAATGTCAGATTCAGTTTGTGGAACGACCAAAGTATGTGCATGGGACGTTTCACATGATAGATTCTTGTACATGTAGAAGAAAAGTATAAAAATTACCTATCAACAGTTGTGCAAATCCATAATATTTAGTTTTTATCTATACTATTTGATAGACTGTTTACATCAATAAAAACATGTTTCTTTAATTTAAATTTTAAGCAAATCAAAACATTCTTATATAATAGTCATACAGTCATTCAAAGTTTTATTTTATATTCTGTCTAATTCATATTCGATTTGCATACATACTGAGACATGTGATGTGAAAATAATAATACATTGGGTGATTATTTAGATGATATAATATTTTATTTCAAACCTTGAACATATTGTCAATCATATTTAGTTGCAGATTTTTAGAGACAACAACATACACGGCCTTGGAGTCCCATAGGTTGACACAAAGCAGCTCTAGAAGGTGGTTTCAATCCACACCTTTCGTAACAATCTGACCTCCTTTGACATGGTCCTTTGAATACACAATCGCTTGAATCATCCATAATCCCTGTTAAATCAATCAAATTATAAATATATTAGTTACATATAATTGTTATGCTTTTTGGGTGATTATATTATAAACACTGATGATACCTATATATACTGGAAAATATGCAATTTTTAGGATAAGGAAAAAAAAACTTACGAGTAGATTGAACATTAACAATGAGAAAAATGATCAAGAGAAGAGCAACAAAATGAGACTTCGAAGACATCATCTTTTGATATAAGTTCCTACAATATAAATTACTATGAAAATTTTGGTAAATCCACTTAGAATAAAACGAGAATTGTTGGTTCTTTTGTAGATGAATGTAATAAGGCTCTAATACCATACAGAGAATGAAGAACAAGATATTACAGGGTGATTAATGAGTATATATAACTGTACATAAATAGATCCTTGACACAAGCAATCATGCATATTAAGATATCCTTCATAGTTAATACCATCTATATTTTGCATCAAATTTAATATACCATAACATTTTATTTGATTTAAGATTTTGTTTACTCATATAAATAAATAGAGTTAATTTCAAATCTCATTAGCATTTTCAAATCTCTTATACATGGTAATATATTAAGAATCTTTTTGCTTTGTTTTCTTAAACTATTATAAATTTTTCATATTTATTAATTTAAATTTATATGTAATAACTATACATAAGATAAACAATGTGAATTAAGTACAATATTATTATTTTTTGACCATACAAAATTACAAAACTATAAATAGGTCTAACATATAGTTAAACACAACAATTTTTTCTTTCTGAAATCTAAAATTTATATATCAACATTTTGAAGTGGAATGAGCGCTATTTAAGATGTTATATAAGACTGAATTTAAAAGCATTTTAGTAATTATTTTTTTGTTTATCTTCATCGCCTGTTACATCACTATTAGAGTAATGAATCTATCATATTACAAATGATGATCTTATCATTCATGATTAGTGATTGTGTTTTAATAAATTCGGCCTAAAAATGATTTGCCTCATCAAATCGACGACAAATTCTCACCTAGTTATTGTAACACCATATGTATGTCCCAGCTGTTAACGAAATTGCAACATCACTAAAACATCAATATTTACCATAATCTAGGGTAAGTAGGTACTAAAAATAGATGAAACGTAAGGGCCCTATGTTAATAAATTAGGATTTTTTTTGAGGATCAATCAAATCTATCGACCTCAAGAAAAGATCGAAACATCAAGAGGTTTTTGAAAGCGATAGTGATAGAAGCTGCTTAAATTCAAAAATTAGAAAGAAAAAAAAACAATCCCACTTGGAAGAGAAAGGGATATGTGTATCAGAGTCCTTCTCATAGTGAAGTCATTACACAACCACAGTGGAAATCGAGTTATTGGGACCACATTTTACCTAAATAATTCATTGTTTCATTATATAACATAAAGTTTTGGAGGATCGTGGGGCAAAGCATGATTTGTCTTGTTGCTTATAAACAACAGTGTCCCAATAGTAGAATGGTTGTTTTATAGGCAAGTCAGTGTTTAGAGTATTGTCGACGGCAAATCAAGATAAAAGTTTCATTACTGTACTGCAGGGTTTTCACGACATTTTGGTCCTACTAATCCCGCCATATTCGCGTTTTCGATAACTTTTGAATATCTATTATACCAATTCCTTATGTTTATGTTTCGCAGTATTATCATGAGACATCATTATTGTTATGAGTTTTTGTATCGTGGCAAGTATTTAATTGATGGGATGCATATTTGGAACCATATGATTCATTACTCGTCAGAAAAGAAAATGGTGTATTATGAGGGAACGCAATCATATGTTTAATTCAATGCGTTTATTTTTGAAACAAAGTAGAAGTAAGTTTTTTGTTTTATGGGATTTTTCAAATTGATGAATGTATATAAGTAAAGACAAAAAACAAAGATATTAAACAGAATGCAATGGAATCAAAAGGGTAGTTAGAGGAAGATCAGACATTATAAATGTAACCATTACTGCCACATGAAATGAAGCACGAGTAGGAAATTAAAGGCGAAAATGACACTTTTGATGTTTAACTATAAGAAAAAAAAACTTGTTAATACTACAAATTTGAAGACTTCCAAAAACTTCAGGATATACGGTCCACAATCTTAAAAATAATATCTAAAATAATCAAAACTATTTTTTGTTTGTCTACTAATCAAAACTATAATATACAGTTTTAAATTTTTTAAATATTATATCAAAAATTTGAAATTGGAAAAAAATAACATACATCACCTAAGCTTTTTAGATCACAAATATTGAAAGCATTTAAAAAATATATTTCCAACCTTTTTAAAAATGATCTATTTTTATATTGCTTGAGGTTTCTTTCTATTATAATATATATCTTTTTACATATACTGTATGTTCTAAATTATATATGAAAATCCAGACATGATCTTTTATTTCTGATATAAATCAAATTTACACATACCAAATCCAGACAGAAGCTTTTATATTCTGAGTTAAACCAAATTACACATCCTAGAAATTATAAATATCCAATTTTCGAATTGGATTAAATCTCCAAATATTTTTCCCAAGTATACATTTCAAGATTTACTACAAAACAAAAACTTTGTTAATACAACAAATTTTGAGTGACGTCAAAAACTGGGTTCCACTTGTGGACTCCCCTGACACAGATCGGTCACAGGTTCACTTTTAGCTCGAAAACAGTATTTTGATATGTTATACCAGAGCAAGAGAAGAAGCATTAAGATTTACTGTCACTCTTTTGACCTTAATCTACCACCAGTTCCAGTTAGTTAATTCAGGAGATCCCAATTTTTCGTTTTGACCAAGTTAGAGAGCCCAAATTTGCGATTCATATCTTTATAACTTTCGAGTATTAAAGATCGAATAGTATGATTACTAATCATATGAAACTTGCTCTCCATACCATAACGAATCATGCCTCACTCTAACCTCTTAGACAATCAAACTTAACTGTTCTCAGATTATTACATCAAACCCAATTGCACAAAATTGGAGACATACACAAGAGATGATCAATGAACAGTCCAAATATGATTGGATGGATTTCTTTTCAGTAACACAAGTGTATGAGAAAATGAGAAGTCTTTGTGGCTACGTACTGGTCCATCGATGTTAAAAGATGATAGAACATACCTGGTAACAATATATTTGACATACTTCTGATTCGAAATGACGCTTTCGGTATATGGATTATCTAGATATATGTATCTCAATTTCTACCATCGACATCGAATCCAGCACCTGTCCAACCTCCTCTGCCTTTGTTCATTATTCCAATTCCTCTTCCCCTCCCTTGATTCTGTGGTTTCTTTTTCGCTTTTGATTCTCCTTCAGCTGTTGCTGGTCTCTGTCCATGTTCTTTACCACCTTCCTCGTTCCCGTGGTTATTTTCAGGTTTTCCCGGGTGAGTTTGGTTCGCATTGGCTGCTGGTGCGCTGTCTACTACAGATTTAGTCTCCGGTTCTTGCACCTAAATATGAATGAAAAAATGTAAGATGTTAAAAGCATCTTTCGTGCATCACTGATTGTCAAGCAAATAGATTTGATTGTTCATGTAACATTTTGCAAAGTATTAGCTGTGGTTATCAACATACTCATGCAGGAATTATCTGGTGTCTCTACAGTTAGAATAAGTTGCCTTACTACAAACAGATGTAATGTTAACTAGAAGAAGAGATTGTTTACTTGCTGAATAGAAGTAGATGATCGATTTGGATTCAACGCTTCTAGTCTTCTTTTCAATTCCTCAAGTCTGGCGTACTGCGTATTGCTGCTTTGTTGTACCTACATTTATAATTTTACAAAAGATAGTGATTTGAATGTCGCTCAATGGGAAAAAATCAATTCCCATTATCAGTTTCAGAAAAGATATTTACCAGACTGTTTAAATCTTCGCAAAGACTCTGTTTTGTTGCTTCTTCATCCTTCACAACTTTTGATGCTGCTTCAAATGCCTAAAAAGAAAGAAGTTAATTTACAATCTCTAGACTTCAGAGGTAGGGGTTAAACAATCTGAAGAATAGCTAAATGCCTATAGGTCACAGCACAACATGAAACTTGGTACTCCGTCATTGGAAAGTAAAACTAACAGCATCGTTGAACTTGAAAAGGAAAGTTAAGCAAAACATTCGTTTACTCAGTCATGTTTGAAAGTAATTACAAGACCGTGAGACCATGATATTTGAAATATCCATTGATAGGAGTCATCTGACTTATTCTGCTATGCGGCATTAACAGGTATAGATATCAGCATCACATCCACCTAATACTAGTCTAAGTCTACAAGCCATGTAAGGTCAGACAGAACATAACAATAGAAAACGTTGAGATATATTAATCAAAGAGAGACAAAGAAACCTTTCGCGCTTCTTCTTCTTTCAACTTAGCAGCATGGATCCTTTCAGTTGAGACTTCGATTTTCTTTCTCAAGTGTTCCATTGCTTTAGGATTTGACAACAGAACAAAATAAAAATTTTAATCAATAAGGCTGTTCCATGTAACAAAACTAATAAACCATGTCACATTGAGTGGAAAAAAGAAGTAAACTTGCCCAACCTGCTTTCTTAGGTCCAGCAGTGAGTTTCAATTCCATTGAAAGGTTTCCAAATTCCCTTTCAACATCCCTAATTTTTGTATAGTTCTCCTCAATGTATCTAGAATATGATGACATATAGAATCTCATTAAAAGAAAGTTACACAGAAGACGAGCTAAAGAAACAACTACATTCACATTCTTAGAGCAACAGCGTTCCAAATGATTCGGTAATAACTAAGGACCAGTTCTTCAGTAACTTTAAGTGTTTCCTCCATAAAATTTATCCACGTCTAAGAAACAGGAAGAAAAAGCACTCGTAAAGCAAGTAAACACTAGCTGAGACTTATGATTAAGCTAGCTGGAGAGAAGCTAAGATCGTAAAATGTACACTACATTCCTTTAAAAATTGAACAAAGCGATCAAATATAATCCCAGATTTAGATACATTACTTACTTCCTCAGCTGAACTTGCTCTTCCTCGATTATCTGATCCATACAAAATCATCAAATACGCGTTCAGGTAAAAGAGCATCACACCAACACTTGTTCTGATAATACATGAAGATTCAAGTTTACCTTCTCTGTGTAAGCAATAACAGGAGCTTCTCTTGCAAGACCATCGGCTCCGATCTCAGCCTTCAGTTTTGGATCCGACGCCATCATTTCCTTCTCCTAAAAACTTCAAAACTCAATCCAATAATGCTCCGATTTCGTCTTCTTCCTCGATTTCAAAATTCACATTCCATTTATGATTCGATTCGCGTGTAGTTCCCACTCTGGTTTTGGATCGAGGGAAAGTGATGGAGAACGTGTGCGAGAATTATCGTCCCGGATTTTGATTTTGACGGTGATAACGAAATGTTTAATGTTCGTTAAGTTTCCACTGAAGAACTTAACGTTCCCTTCTTAACGCCGTTAACATTATAAAAATTGTCGTTTTTACCCCCAGCTCTATTCACAATTTCACTAATCCCAATCAAGTTTGACTTGTCACGTGAGCATCACGTTCAGCTCAACATAATTATCGATGAGGAATCTGTGGGAAACTCCTCGTAAACCGTAAACCGGTTTAACTAAACAATTAATGGTTTTGCGTTAAAGAGTGTGTGTCGTTCTCGTTACATAAAACGGCAAGTAGTTTTTACAAAGCATGAATTTGTTCTTTGTAGAAAACCTAACTTGATAATAGTAAAACCAAACCACCCCAATACTAAAACTCCGGGAGATCAACAACAAACTAAAAAAACACACACAACATTCTTGAGTTCCTACAAATTGGGGAAAAATATTTAAAAAAACAAAAACACTGTAAAAGGTAATGAATTGATACACTCAAAAGAGACTTTTGAAGCATTTTAGGAGCGAGTAGAAGAAAGAAGATCTTGAACAGCATCCATGCTTGGCATCGCCGGTATCGCTCCTCTCTCTGTTACTGTAATGGCTCCACATGCGTTTGCAAATAGAAGCGCCTCTCTTAGTTTCTTCTCATCCTGCAAATTTTCACATAATGTCATTGATTCATAGTCTTAGTTACAAAAAGCCAGAGAAGGTAAAACTTAAGAGATAAGTAAAGTACCTTGAGAAGAGTAAGATCAGAAGCTAAGCTGTTCAATAACCCGCTCACGAATGCATCTCCTGCACCGGTTGTATCAACTGGCTTCACTTTTACTCCACCAACTCTACCTTTAAACTCCTACATGATCATATAGCAACAAGAATAAGCAATCTGATATAGAATTGATATTAAAGAAGATTAGAGAAAGAAAAAAGACAAGCAAACCTGAGTGTAGTATCTACAGCCATTAGGTCCTTCTGAAACAACAAGAAGCTTAAGATTGGGATGAAAGAGCTTTTGCAACACCACATCATCATCATAAGGATCATCACCACCGGTCAGGAATGTTATCTCGTCTTCGCTAATCTGAAAACCACTCAACAAGACTTGTGTCATTTTTAAGTACTAAGAATGATCTGATCTTTCACTCTAGCGTAAAAGATTATACCTTTATAACATCAGCTAAATTCCAGATACTCATTATCTCTTTCCTAGCAGCTTCTTCTGATGGCCACAACGGCAATCTCAAATTCGGGTCATAAGATAAAAGACTCCCTGCAGCCTTAGCGATTTTCATAGCTACAAGCTGAGTAGAACGGCAAGGTTCCTCAATCAAACTGATAGATCCGTAGTGAAAGATCTTGGCCTGTAATTAAACAAAATCAAACCATTGGACTTAGTCTCATTCCAAATGTGGATCAAAAGATGAAAAAAATCTACCTTTTGGATGAGGTTCTTGTCAAGCTCAGATTCCAAAAGAAGCATATCAGCACTCGGATGCCTGAAGAACAAAAACTCCCTCTCTCCATCACCTCTTAGCGTAACAAAGGCCAAAGCAGTCCGTGCATTATGGTCGAATCTCATCCCAGAGTTGTCAACATTGTTCAGCCTTAGAATATCAGCTAACATTCTTCCAAACTCATCATCACCAACCTGAGTTCATAAACAAAACTTAAAACTAAGATTGGATTCAAAACAAGAGCCCTTAGATTGATCATCAATGGTAAATCAAAATCAGACCTTTCCAATGAAAGCAGAGGAGCCACCAAGTCTAGAGACACCAACAGCTACATTAGCAGGAGCTCCTCCAGGAGCTTTCTTGAAAGCTGGTGCTTCAGCCAATGAAACACCTCCCACCGTAGGAACAAAATCAATCAACATTTCACCGAAACATACCACAAGAGTTTCTGAATCTCTTGTGTCGATCGTTAGATTCTTGAGATTACCTATTACCAAAAGAGATGAAAAATCAAAACTCGAAATCTAACAACTTCAAAGTTCCTCGATTCAAACACTTGTCGCATGTACAGATTTCGTTCTTCAGCAGAAACAAACAGAGATCTATCTATAGAACAAAACCCCAAGATGATATATGATCAAAGAACAAAACTTTAAGCCAAAACAATAAAAACAGATACTTAATTCCATGAAAACGAAAAACCCAACTCGAATCCAGCTTTATAAAGATCATTCGACAGCGACAGATCAAGAACAAAAGAAAGAAAGATTTTAAAACGAACCTGAGATTGCATCCTCACCCATTTGAGATCTTCGGAATTCGAAAAGACGAAAACGGAAACAGAGGGGATCTACGAGGAACAGAGAGAAGAATTCGAGAGAGCGAGAGAAGAGAAAGATTTGAAAATTCGTGTGCTTTTATTTTGTTGCTAATTGTTAGTAGAGATGAAGAGACGAAGTTGGTTATGTATTAGTAAGGAATTTATGCTGACGTCATCAAATATGTGGATTTTTCCGGTCTACTATGTTACACTCGTGTGACTACAAAAA
>Ga0041059_1002811_pt1 | contig 12597 bp, 7 predicted proteins | sample AraColnosormetaG_FD_56232 | JGI IMG/M metagenome (GOLD analysis project Ga0041059, IMG submission 56232) | Arabidopsis roots microbial communities from North Carolina, USA - Col MF nosort | ecosystem: Host-associated > Plants > Roots > Unclassified | place: USA: North Carolina | collected 2013-09-02 | reverse complement strand
AAAAAAACCAAAAAAAAAAAAAAAAAAAAAAAATGAAGTTTTATTCGAGCAAAACACTTAACAAGCAAAGTAGGACCAACCAGACTTTCAAGTTTCAACGTTCAACGAATCTCGTGACATCAAAAATAAACCCACTCGCATGTGATAACTCACGCGCTGAGACCAAACTCAGATATTATCGAGATGATGAGAAAATATCGAGATGGTACGAGTCTGTCGCGCGTGAGAGTGACACTGAGCGAGAAGAAAACGAAAGGACTTAAAAACCTGAAATTCCAGCTGGCGAGAGATTAACGCGTTTAGATCATCAGAATAGTGGGTCCTGCCTTCACGTGGCACCCATCTAAGGTGATTGATTCCACGTGTGATGAGATCGAGCTCTTAAGACACGTGTCAAGATCGTAGAGACTATTACTTTTGTCTTTCTCTTGGAACTGGGGAAGGGAGAAAGTGAAACCGACCCCACCCGAGTCACGACAAATACTTGAATCAAGTTATGTTTTTTTTATATGAAAATTGATATTTTAAGATGTACAGTACGAAGAAGAATCTATATTATCCAATAAAAAATTTAAAAATATTTATTATTTTTTTGTTTCATTAGGAGATTACTGCGAACTAAAAAAAAAAAAATCTTGGTTGACAAATTTCTTTTTTAGATTTTATACTTACATTGTTGTCCAATTCAATTTTCCTTCATTAATAAGAAGTCGGTATGCTTTTGTTTTTGTTGAAACTACCTAAGATTCTCCTATTTTTTTATTTTTTGTTCCAGAAGAAAGTGGAGACTTGCATCAGCATGATCCGGTAGTTTTGAAATAATTATTAGAAAATCATAATGCAAATTAGCTTAGACAGCAAAAACAAGAAAAAGAAAAAGATACAAAATAGCAATAGTAAACAACATTTGCTCGTGATAACCACTAAAGTAACAGGTTCAACTCTATCATAATGAATTGTAGTAATTAGTCACAACATTAAGTAATGCATGGTTAGTCATTTAATTAGTTTAATATTTTCTAAGTGTGAAATGTGGAAGAATCTGTATGCAAAATGAGGAAAACCAGAGATGAAAGTCTGAAAGACTGACTATAGAGCGAGAGGAGACCCTAATCCTAAACAAAATAGTCCACATAATTAGTAGTTTAATAATGCGGAATATGTTATAGGGAAATAAATACATTAAATAAGTAATAATACCACGAGAGAAAGTAAAGCACGAGTGGTAAGCTTTGTGCAGAGTGTTTTCATTGGGCAAGGAAAGATAAATAAAGATATAAAAAAATAGAGTGTGGAACGGCTAAAAATAACGAGGCAACGAGCCATGATGTAATCTTCGACGGTTCTGGTTCCCCGCGCCGATCACACCGACCAACCTCGTAAGTTTCCAAACGGTCGAGAGCCTTACAGTATTATACTATTATATTCCATGATATTCTCCGTCCATGCACTCTGATTTTTTTTATCAATTTCTTCTAGTATTTCTTGTATAATCTTAATATTTAAAATTGTAACTATATAATAACTCCAAAACAACAGTCTTTCATTCCGATAATAAATCATTCAACCATTGTGCCACATGTAGAATGATATTATTGACCGATATACTAAATGAAAAAAGTGTGGATTACAATTTCTTGAGTGAAACTTTTTGATTTTCCTTCATACAAACACAATTACTTTCGGTAGTAGAAAATCCATTTAGATATAATAGTGGCAAAAATTTAAAGTCTAGATACTTACTTTTTCGAGAGACAGATGAATTAAAAGTTTTGAAGTGGTAAAGAATATGCCAAACACGACACATGTAATATTCTCCAACTCCGAAAAAAAATCCATCGCAATTCGTGGCATTTTTCGACACTTCATTAAAATCTCATTTAAAACCCAAGGGGTATTTACGTACTTTCACAACTGACGGAAACTAGAAGTTAAGGGTCCCTTATCCAGTTTATCCAAAAAACCTGTATAAAACCAAAGACTCCCTCACGACTAATTCTTCTTCTTCATTAGCAGATTAAACAAATCTCAACATTCGAATTTTTAAAAATTCTTCAAAATCTCTTCTTCAATGGCGACGGGAAAGAGTTACTACGCTAGGCCTAGCTATCGATTTCTCGGCACCGATCAGCCGTCTTACTTCACCGCTTCCGATTCAGGTCTCGAATTCGACGAATCCGATCTCTTCAATCCAATCCACTCCGATTCACCAGATTTTTGCCGTAAAATCTCTTCATCAGTCAGATCCGGTAAAAAATCGTCGAATCGTCCCTCCGCCGCTTCCTCCGCCGCAGCAGCGTCGTCGCTTCCTGTTAACGTGCCGGACTGGTCCAAGATTCTCCGCGGAGAATACCGCGATAACCGACGGAGAAGCATCGAGGATAACGACGACGATGACGATGATAACGAAGACGGTGGCGATTGGTTACCGCCGCATGAGTTTCTGGCGAAGACGAGAATGGCTTCGTTCTCGGTTCATGAAGGAGTAGGGAGGACATTGAAAGGAAGAGATCTGAGTAGGGTTCGAAATGCAATTTTTGAAAAATTTGGGTTCCAAGATTAAATATTTGGAAACTTTTGGAGTTTTCCTTTAATTTTTGGCTTACTTCAATCATTTTCTCAAGTAACTGTCAGAGAAGAGAGAGAGCATGTAATATTTCTAGAAATGCCCTCCATTTATCGTTATATTCCGAAAATCTTACCCTATGTAATTGTTTTTTTAACTTTTGAGATTTTTATCACATTTTGCGTAATGAGTAATAGATAATGTTTTCTTTTTTTGGAAGAGTGTTTGTTTTGTTTATTAAGCAGTTGATTTTATGGGAATTAAAATCTGAACATTCTGATTTTTGGGAATTTAATTGATGTAAGTAAAATTTAGGGGTTGAAAATGGATAAAATAGAAAAAGTGGGGCAAAAAGTTTCAATTATTTGGTTGTTGATATTTGAGTGTTTGATGAGGTGGGTGAGAAAAGCAGAGGCTACAAACACTTGAAAGTGACATTAGTTGCTTGAGAATTATTCTCTTAATTTCTTTATTTATTTGGAACACTACTATAATTTTATGAATCACTTTTGTATAAATTATATTATATGAATTTCAGATAAGTTTCTCATCTAAACTAAAACGGTTTATTTATTAAAATTAGCAAGGGATTACGTGAATCAGAATGGTTTTCGTGTAAGGGATAATAAGGGACATGTAATTCATGTGATCTTTCAGGATTATGCGTTCCCTAATGTAGAATTTTGTCATTATCCAAACATATTTCCCCATAAAATTAAAACTAAAACTGGATTTTATTTTCATGTTCATTGTCTCAAGAGTTTCTAGAATTTCCGGTAATAAGGTTTTGTAATTGCATTCTACATATAGAACTAGGAAAAACTGCATTTCTACAAATACATTATCTTATCCGAGTAAAAATAATGATCTTATCCTGTCTAAGAATTATAGTTATCTTCAACTTAAATCTGAAATAGATATTTCCCTTTTGAAAACAAGATAAATGGAAATAAGTACCATCCTTGAATAATTACAAGATATTAATGTTGAAAAAGGACTGTAATTTCAAAGGACCCGCAAAAGGTCAATGTAATGAGTAAATGAGTAAGGAGGTTTTCAAGTTGGGTGTCGTTTTCTGATCAAACGCCCACCGTTTTGGCCAAACTGTGGACCTCGTGGAATATGAGGACCTAGGACACATACCTGTAATATATAAAGTGACTAGGAAAAAACTAAAACGATTTTGAATGCCAAAATGTTCTTTCGAAGACTCCCTTTAACTACATAACTAATCAAAACTTGTTTTTAGGAGGTGATCCTAGACCCAATCGGTTTGGAAGTGAGCTCATAAAAAAAGGTTTCAAGCAGAAATCCTCCTTCTTGATCAGATGGGACATAAAGTTTCAGTATCTTTAGTAAAGAGTGTGTGTGCTTGTGTAGAAAAGTCGGAAGTAGATTTTTCTGTTTGCTATTTATGAAATTTGAGTGCAAATATTGATGAATGAAATCATTTTCTTACGTTTGGATTTGATATTCTGTGTTTGAATATAAGAAACAGTATATGACAATGATCACACATACAACATAAGATATAATTAATTGTCTGTTGTTTTCTTACAACATGACAATATCTTGTTGAGAAAATCTTTCGGATACAAGTTATAATAATAAAGGATTGATATTATAAACTGTAAACCGTCTTGATTGGTAAATGACATCTCCTATATTTATTTAAAATTTTAAAATCCACCAAGTTAGATGAACAGTCCACATCTGTTATATAGTCATCAATCATCAAGTTATCTTTTTAGTTCAAGTTGTATTATGACACACTCTCATGAATTAAAATGATATTAATCTGAAAGTCTTTAGAGACTGCAGTTGTAATGGAAGAAACGGAGATCTGAGTAACAGCCAAAATTGGGGGTTTAAAGTTCAAAGCCTTATCATTTAATTAATCTTTTATTAGTTGCAGATATACAACATGTGATTCCACAATAAGGTCACCAGCCCATAAACATAAGCCCAAGTCCACTATAACTTCTAAGCGATATAAAATCATAGATTGTTGGTTATATAATACATCTTTGTGGGCTTATTCACTGATACGGTACTTCCACATTTTCTTTTGTCGAGACTCTCAATAACATTTTACCATAAAACAAAAAAAAAAAGAACACAGAGAACATTCCTCATTCCTGACCTATTTTTTTTCTTTCTTGATCGTCTATAGTACACTAGCATGGAATCTAGAGAAAACCGAACACTATCTTCGAATGTAAACTTTGATATATATTGAATTGATATGTTATTAACAAATGCATGTACTGATGTACGTTTACCTCAAGCTCAAGGGCATGAAGGAACCGTAAAATCCATGTTCAATAGTGGAGTAATGCTTACGTCAGCAATTTGTCATACAGATTAATTTTGGAAAGAATACTGATTAGTGCTCTGATTACGCGAAAGACTAAAGTAGGTGATAAATCAAATCCTCCATTAACAAGTGGAAGTTTCAATGCCCTTTTTAAGCATATAATATACACATGACATATTATGAAAGAGAAAGTTTCCACGTTTAAAGCCTTTAAGCTCTAGTATATTTTTGGGATGTGATTTCATTGCTAGCTACTTGTCTATGTTTTCCTCCTCTTTTGTCAAATGTGGGCTTACTTTCATATTTTTCCATTTGGCTGAAACAGATTGGATTACATTGGTCTATTATATTAACCCATACAACTTTATATAAATATTTTCCAGTATTTTCAACAATTATCAAATAATTGAGGAAAAAATGATCTGAATGTGAACATCCCATGATCAAAGAAGACGATATAGTTTTGTGCGTATTTGTTCTGTGGGCGTACCATTGTCTCTGTTTCGTGTCGCCATTCAAGCACAAATATCCAAAATCGTCTATCACGTTTGATATTATGCTATGAGAGCAATTGACTCTCTTTTGTCTTTTTAGGCCTATTCATGTTTTAGTTTTACAATATTCAAGTAAAGGAAAAATATTTCATCTTAGATAAAAATTAGGGTATTAGGGTTCATTTTTAAAAAATTGCGATTTCAACTCTGTAGGAGGAACCTATGTGCGAATCAAAGTTTCATGTTCGGATCTCGATGTTGGAAAGATGATTAGTACTGGTTTCAAGCCTAAAGGAATTACGTGCCTTTTTTTTTGGTCAAACAAAGGAATTACATGTCTAAGGACGAAAATCTCTTGGCAAACAAAGAAGACAACAAAAAATTACTATAGTTGCATCATTGTAATTTAAATGTCATAAAATATTCAAAAAATTTCACATGTAACAAAAACTAGTTTTGACTTTGGTACTTATGTCCTGGTCACTAGGAAAAAAAGGTTGAGGAGAAAACAGAAAGAAGAACCATGATCAAATGTGTAGGAACGTTTATATAAAAGGGTAAAATGGTACCACATCAACCTCCGGTCAACTACATTAATTAGGTTAGCCTTAAGAAATACTCTTCGAGTTGTCGTTATCAATACCAATAGAGGAGGACCAATCCTCTGTCTCTCCTATACATGGGTTTTGATTCTTTGAACAGTTAAAATCAAATTGTGTGGTGAGGTAAAAACTATTTCAATCTATCTAAAATAGTAAAATACAGTCTCACTAAGATAAAATTTCATTAAAAAAGATCTAAGAGTTGTACCATGAGGAAACAAAAGGAGAAGAGAGGGCAGAGACATCATCAAGATTTTAAAGATGTGATGTGAATAGAATTGGTAATAATCATTCAATTTTGTTAGGAAAGGAATTCAGTTGAATGACAAAAGGAATAATGAGGGATCACGAAGGGTCCCGGTTAGGTCAGGTCTCCACATTCGATAACACCAGACAGCTACCTCTAAAAGTACTCATGGGGCCTATCACAGAGACAAAGTGGACCCAAACGATTGGACCTTTTATGGGCCCAAAATATTTGGGTTATTGTAACATGTCCCATTTTCCACATTATTCTCTTGCTTCCATAAGCTATGGGCTCATCAACTCTGTAAAGAAGCCAACATTCTCATAACATTACTCACCTTATACTTACCTAATAGTTTTGTTTAACTTAGCACCAAAATAACCGAGTTTTGATGTAATGCTCGATTAAATTCCGAGATATACAGTAAATGCTTCTTGGTATATAGTTTCAGACACCTACTACGGATAAAACACCCGATCTAAAACCCAAATGAACGATGCGCGCAAACCAACTTACCCAAAATGTTATCTTGTAATCTCGTACAACAGTTTTAACGCAAACCGGTCGTTCGAATGCTGGTTAGTGTCTACATCTAAACGTCCTAGACACCTAGCAAAACAATACAAAATGGTCGAATGATATGGTCAAAGTTGGAGCGTTGGAAATGTTTGACCGCCGATATTAGAACCTTGTCGTTTTTTATTTGGCCAACAGAACCTGAAATTGTTTTTCTATTTATTTTGTTTACCATGAGTTTTTGGGTTTGACATTGTTTTTTCAAATTTGTGATAGTGTTTGTTGTGATTTAAACAGCTAACCGCAATAAATGTATGCAGATGATCAGCATTAATAATTTTGTATCTGTTGCAGTACAAGTATGGTAAAAATTTTACACGCATGCGTTTAGTTCAGTTTATTTTTCAGAATAAACATCAAAAATAGAAGGGTTAGTTTTTTTATTAAAAGAAGGGTTAGTTTAGTCTGACTAAATCATAGAAAGATATTACAAATTTTATTCTATCACCGGAAATAGTAGAAAAGCTTGTTTCGAGTTTCATAGTTACCATATTTCTCAACTTATACTGCACGTTTTACCTATTTTACACTATTTATTTGAACACCACTATTTGAAGCAATTTTCTACTATAGTTTTACTTTTTTTATTAAATGTTTTTTTTTTACCTTCCTCAAAACTATACTCTTTTAGTTTACAAGAAAGTGTTTTTTCCCTATAATTTTTCTTTGATTGACATTGAGATATTAAACCTGCTATGATTAGTGGTAAAATTCGCATTGAAACATTTCTAGCTTACTTAACCATGAAAATGCAATTTTTTTCTTCTAAAAATGTCGGAAAATAAATTCAAATTAATTTACATTTTTGAATTTTTAGATGATCTCTGCCTGTTAAATCATTGGATTTTTTCTATTCTATTTATTAGTGAGAAGAAAATCGGCAACTGAAAATAAAAACGACCACAATCTATAGTTTTGCTTAGCTTAATTATTTTCAAGTGTAGACACTTTAGGTGTATATATAGACTTTTGTGAAACAAATGATTAACAAGTAGGCTTTTTCCCCTTAATGTAAGCAAGACTTTCAGCAAACTAGGAAATAAAAGATTTAGATCGGGAGATATTGAGATAGATGCCTGATGAGTCATGTTATATGTGATATGTATATTTAGTTTTGGTAGAAATATGTGATATGTATATGGGTTCTTCATTTCTACATATCATTATCAGTCATGGTACATAAAAACTATACGTTATATTGGGAGGTAAGTAAAGTGGACAATAAATATGAGAGGAAAATGTTAAATTTTGGTGGGGATGTTAGGAGGGGACAAAGTGGAGGAATATTAATATCCCATCAAGCTCAACAACATCAACAAAAGTATATATATATTTGACAATTAAAAAGCAAAAGATAATATATTTAAGAAAAAAAAGCAAGAACGAATGTGACATTTTGACTTTTTCTAATATTTAAATTTGGGGTTATGCTTGGTTCCGAATGGTTTATCTCAAGATGAAAAATGTGAATAATTGAGTTTGTACTATAACGCGAACTTAATAGAGACACTTCATCTTTTTTTATCTCCGTGCATAGTCAAATTAAGACTTGTCGCAACTCGCAACCAATTTGATATGGAAACATCCCTCTTCGTCTCTCTATCTCCCTGTTGTTTACTCTCTTTTTTTACGCACTATATATGAATATCCTATTTTAAAGTGAAAACACTTTTACTTCAATGATACCTAAAATTATAACTTCAAAACTTGTGTTTGGTTTTATGTTAAAACGTTCTGTTTCTTTATCATATTTGGTGATATAATTACGGGAAAAAAAATTTTTGGTGTTATAATCAGTATATATACAATTTTAGGTAGATTTCTCTATGTAGTTTAAACTTTTTGGATAATTCAACAGTTGATAGTTAAACTGTTTCTCTTTCTCATGGGCTTTTACGTTACAGTATTGGGTTGTGTATCAGTGTATTTGTAATATATTGTGTTGTATTTATGAATACGATGATGTAATAAAGTCGGATTTGTGCTTAGGATATGCTTAGTGCTGAATCTTAAAGGAATATTTTAACTCTATTTTCATAAAGACATTAAAGTATATAATTTGCATATAGCCGAATGTGGAATGGTGAGATAAGCAGTCAATAATGATCCATTGGATATGTTAACAAATTGTTTGGATTTATTTAACAGTTTCTTAAGGTTTCTAGTTTATTTTTCTTGAGTTTTTTTTGTCGTGTTGTTACACATACACATGCATAGATATAGCGCATGATCTTTTTATAGAATTTGAAAGAATAGAACATACATAGAATAATGGTTTCATCAGTAGACGCTATGAAATAAAATAAGGTAATCATTGTGAGCAAAAAGACTAATTTCAACCGGAAGTTAAAAGGAAGAAGTCGATCTTTAATTAACTATTTTTCCAACTGTTTAATTTGTCGCTTGTGAAAGAATCAAGCACATGGGTCGCTATACTACAATGTGAAATTGTGAATTAGTATCATTATCAGTATTCAGTCATAACTAACGACAAGTGTCTCAAAGTTTGAATCAACCTAGAAAATCATGACAAATGAAAACCCCATAAAAGCAGCAGATTTATGAATGATAGTAACAATCAGATTCATATACATAAAACAAATCTTGGAAAAAAGATATAGCTAGTTAGTTCAACTAATTAATAGAAACATACCACTTCACAGATCATCAGATCATACAATTATTTTGACCATAGGTGAATCATATTATGATCAAGTGAACTCTACTGACAATCAAAACAATATTTTGGAAACAGTTGTTTAGATTGTGTAACTACAATCAGTAAGTTTGATATATTTACTAATATTGTTTCAGCTCTGTTTACCTATTGTGCACTATTTGAATGAATCTTACTGATTATATACAGACTGATTATATAATATGAATAATTATGACAAAATACATAAGTTAATTCTATAATAAAGTTATTATAATCTGATACAAAATCAGTTGAATACTACTACTAAAATTATACTATAATAAAGAGATAAATGGGTGTAAATGTGTGGTCAGCACGTGAGAGTTACTTTTGGCGCATGCGAAAAGCTGATGGAAATACCACATCGTCAAAACTTTTCATTTTATATTATTATACTGAAATAGTGAAATGGTCTCAAATGAAAAAGTAAAATAAAATTGTGTTCAAATGATCTTAAAATGTATTTTCTTTCGGCAAGTTGAAATTCTTATTACCAAATCAACTTGCTTAAATAGAAATTGAGTATGGTTGATTAAATAAAAAAATGTGTGAGCCAAAAACGAGAGAGAATGAAATTGTGTATTTTTATGGTTGAACAATAAAAATGCGTTAAATACATTTAATTTTGTTACAAATTACATTTTTCTTATTAATTTTGGGCTTAAACATAGTAATTCTTAATAAGTGACATTTGATAGATATCACATACATGATCTTTCAAATTTGTTTTTGCTGTATCAGTTTTATTTGATTTACTGTAGTAGTTTTGTTTGTTCTTCTTTTTTCACACAGTTTATTTTACTGTTATTATTCAGAGTTTTAAGTATTTAAATGCACAACATATGTATCAAATGAAATGAAAGATAAATAAATATATTCTTAGATTAACATGTACTGTAGAAAAGAATTTGGACATAAATAATAGATATGTGGTACAACAAAAAATAATAAATAAATAAAAAGAGAAGAGAAAATAGTGCGGCGATGGGTGACGGATAATTGAAGACTGAAGGGAAAGGTGGGCCCTACCTGAGCGCGCCATAAAAGAGACGCAGATTGTCTGGATTTAAGGAACCATTTTTTTATTTATTTCTTTTCCATTCTCTCATTTTAAAAAAAACAAAAATCTTTTGGGCAATTTTTCGTAAATTTGTTTTCGTTGCGAATTGGTGATCCAACAAAAGGAAACCAAATTTCTGAAAATTCAAATGGGAACACTTAAAGTATAGTGCAATTGTATTCAAACTGACAAATTAATCATTAATTGTATTAGAAAATGATATATTGTCATCGTGACTAATTTGTCTTTTGAATTCAATTGTAACTACTAACTACTGGTTTTCATTTTTCAGATTATTTCTCGGTTCTTAAAAAGAAGAAAACACATACCTAATATCGTGTGTATCAAAAAGCCATGTGCGAGCAACCATCTTCCTTTGTAAATTTGACCCTTTTGTGTATCATTTATATCGAGTGTTTGTAATTGTTGGTTGATTTTGTGTTATTTGAGAGGCTAGTCATTTACGCAATTTCTAAATTTATCTTTTAGTACGTATCAAGATGTTGGAGCAACTGTGTCCAACATACATGACATGTGAAATTATAATTGTTAAAACAAAAGGACATGTGAAATTACTATCTACTTAAAGAAAAAAACCAGAAAGAAAAAAAGGTATTAAATTTGGAACTAAAAGAAGGTTAAAAAGTTTTTTACAGAAAGTAATTACACTTGCAGATGAAAGAAAAAAGGCAGCATCATGATATGTAAAAAATTGTCGAAGAGGTTTAGTCGTATCACTTTGTTTGACTGATCACTGTCTTCTGATTCATTTTTCAGTTTTTCTTTTTCAAATTGTAGCTCACAACATTAAAGTTATTCACTGCTTTAATCAGATAGTTTAATACTAGTAACTAGCTCATTTAGGCTTTAAACACCTCTTTCTGATTACTAGCCCACTCTTTGGTGGTTCTTACATATCACACCTAACTATACTGTGTATCCTTGAAGTGAAAATCAAATTTACCATTCGTATCTTACTTACATACACTATTATTTTTCCTTTTTTTTTTCACTCAAGGTCCTACTCTTTGATACCATAGCTATAATTTGGAAATAACTATTTACAGTGTATTAATTATACCTAAACAGTTTAATCTGGACTAAATATTTAGATAGATGTTACAAATTTGGTTCGTCTAATAAATGAAGACAAGACATGCTAACAAATAAAACACTACCACAAAGGGATAGTGAGAGAATGTGTTTTGCAACAAGACATAACTTTGATTGCTTGATGTGTTAAAATGATTATGTCAGAGACAGAGAGCGATCATAGGCTTTCTTTATTTCTAATAACGTCGATTTTCTTCTTCTTTTCTGGCGTTCAATAATGTCGAATTTTAATTCTTGATTTTTGCAACTCTAAATATCCTTAACGACATTGAAGCATGGTGCATGTCGATCGTTAATAATAAAGTTGAACAAAAATCTTGTTGAATTAATTACAAGCACAGCTTCAATAGCATAACTTTACGAGACGACCAGATCTTATAGACGAGTTTCGCTTTTACTTTTTTAATGATTAAAACTTTCATCGGAGAACATAAGTCTTCCTCTTAATTAAAATTACTACCCGTGCATAACTTCATTTTTTAAAACATCAATAATTAATATACGATTACAACCCTAAAAATTAGTCACCCTATAGTACATAACAATGATGATAGTTTTTTCTTTTTGGTGTAATGTTAAAATAAAATGTTAGCCATATTAAACGATAGTTCTTTTAACTTAGCCATTGTAAGATATTTCTTACTTTAGTTTTTCCGTAGAAGATATTCATTATGGTATGGATAGTATATACCTTAACTGAGTTTAAATATTGGATCAATACCATCTAATAACACATATCTGATGTTCAATACTTAATAATTTTGCATAAATGTTAAGCGTGACAACTTAAAAAAAAACACATCAACAGAGTAAAAACATATCTGTTAAATAAGAAAAATGTCATTTTTATAACACTTAAAAAAAAATGCATGAAGCGTTTCATAGTTTTTTTTTTTTTCAAAGTAATGTAGGCGTTAGATATTT
>Ga0041059_1002810_pt1 | contig 12599 bp, 7 predicted proteins | sample AraColnosormetaG_FD_56232 | JGI IMG/M metagenome (GOLD analysis project Ga0041059, IMG submission 56232) | Arabidopsis roots microbial communities from North Carolina, USA - Col MF nosort | ecosystem: Host-associated > Plants > Roots > Unclassified | place: USA: North Carolina | collected 2013-09-02 | reverse complement strand
ATCGAGAGAGAGCAATACGTCAACGAAGTCACTCGGTGAGTCACGAGTTTGTTCACGGTGGTCAGAGATAATCCGGTTCACAAACCGGTTTACTTTTGGGACGAGATTAGAGCATCTAGACCGGATTCTTTGAGGATCAAATTCAGAGAGCCATGGGAGATGATCGGTCCAATTCAGTGTACCGAGTAAATCATAACCTTCTTCCACCAATTCACGTAGCTCACTCACTTCTTCATGCTCTTCCTCAAGCTCGTATTCTTTTCCGAAAACAGAGCACATCATGTTATTAAGCGATGCCGTTTTGATCAAGTCACGTGCGAAACAGAGACCTTTGGTGTTACTCTGTTTTGTGAGACACTTCACGATTTGATTCGCGATCACGCTTCTCTGCGTTTCGGAACGTTTAATCTGTTTCGGGCTGAAAAGATGATTAGACGCGATTTTTCTCAAGGTTCGCCAGTAAACGCCGTAAGGAGCGAAACCGATAGCACGGTTAAACATGAGGGAATAAGCTGATTCCTTAACCGGGCGGTCAGCGAAAACCGGACTGTTTAGAATCTCTTTAGCTACATCAGGATTGCACGTGACGATCACGCGAGTTTCTCCCAAACTAAACGCCATTAACCGTTCGGCTCTAAATTTCTCTGCGGTTGCGGCTATGCAACGGTGAGCCAGAGTGTTTGACATGAGAGACATGCTTCCGACAAAAGGTAAGCCTCTTGGCCCGGGTATCACGGTGGTTTGACGGCGGCGGTGGAGGAAGTACTTTCCCCATGCGGGTCCTCCGGGATGAGACCAGAAGAAGAGAGAAAGAGCGAGAGAAGCTAGGGAGGCTACGAGGAGAGAGAGAGCAAGATTGGTTTGAGTAAGGAGGCTACATTTGGACAAGAGGGCCAAAAGTAAGCTACTGGTGTCGAGCTTGGTGGCCATGGATGCAGAGGAACAAGAGAGAGAGAGAAAGGAGAGTGGCTTTTTGCTGTGGGGTTTAAGACGAAAGGCTTCAGGTATTTATATAGAAAAAAACATTAGAAGCCCCTCTTGTTAGTTTTTGTAATTAGTTCAAAAACTATATTATATTTCATTTATAATAGGTATTATTATTATATAACTGAAAGAGTGAAGGAAATGTTGTTTTTTATATTAAACACTATATTTTTTGTGTGTATTTCATTCTTCTTACCTTAATATTGTACTTTTAACTTGATACACTTGGGCAAGTTTGAATTTGCTTGCTTCCTTGTTGTAACATAAAATTTGAACTTGTAGTTTTTCTCCGAAAAAAAGTTTTTAAAACCTTTATTTATTTGAAGTTTACCGAAAATCTTGTATTATTATGTGGGTTCTGATAATTATTTTATTTGATTAAACATAAACCAAATTTATTTCAGGATATTTTTAAAAAAAAGCAAGGCCTTGCAGCCACAAGAAAAAAAGTTGATTAAATGCAATGAATTAATATGCTCTTTATTCACCAATCTAGTAGACAAATACACATCAAATATAAAAGTGCAAAAATTAAAAGTGATTAAGATTTCGGACCACTTACAAAACATATCTTTTTATAAAACGAAACGTAAGCTCCGGGAATTTTTTTTTTCATACCATGAGATGGATTTGAATGTAAAATTAATCTTCATTTCGAAAAATTATTGACAAAGTCAGTTACAAAGTTAAAAACGTAAGATCAAGAGGTGTAAATGCAATGGCAGTAATGCATATAGCAATTAACATAACTTCTCGTGGCCGTTAAATAAAACTGATGAAACTTGATAGACCCACTATTGTGAATTCATTGAATTTGTTAATTGTAATCGTAGTTAGCTGATTTAACTGGTAAACTATATATCTATATTCGTAAATTTTTGTAAAAATGTCTTTTATTATAGATTTAACGTCATAGCTTTGTTATGGAATTAATTCCAACTGAGAGTACTGTTAAAACTTAAAAACAACGGTTACTTTTACTTGCAGTGCATATGCGTTAGTCTCGGTGCAGTTAAGTACATATTCGATCACAGCATACGACATCAAGTTCTAATATTTTAATACTTGATGATTATTTTATAAGAAAAAATAATTGATTTAATCTGTATGCTGCACGGTTGCAGGCTTGCAGCACTATATATTATTATATTTATTTACTAACAGTAAGTGTGTTGGACATTTAAGAATAATATCTTTGTTAAATACAGTCCATGATCGTAACGTTTTTTATGTATATTTTAACTTTCACTCGTAATAAGGAGTGTAGTTATCTTTCCTTTGTTAATGTTAACTATCTATTAAACTAATCAACAATATGTCATCCAATAGTAACAAGAAAGTGTAAACGTATAATTTAAAAGACAAATTATAACGGTAGAGTTGTTGTTGTTGGCAAAATGAGATTTAACGGTTTAGCGCCGCCATGCGCGAGGGATGTGAACTGAATGGCAGGTTACGTTAGGGCGCGTGACACTTACGCTTTGTGTGATCTATGATTCTTCGGATGACGTCATATTCGAAGAGCTCTTTTATAATATGCTTTGTGTTACTGCTCGATAATCGATATATGTATGATCGAAGTCAACCGAATCAGGGGATTTTTAGAAGATACTAAGCATATATGATATAACGTAATAATAATATACAGAGAATACAACAATATCTGGTTAATAGAATGTTCAAGTTGAATGTAAACTAAATCAGCAATTTATTTAATTTTCTCTTGAATATAAGTATCAACTGTACGTCTTATTATAAAACGAGATATACTTTATTTTAAATTTAACTGAATATACTATTCCAAGAGTTAAATTAGTTTTAACGTTAACTAACCTGTTGTTGACCCTTTCGACCTATTTTATCATCGAAGACGTGGGGGCAATCAAGGACTTCAACAATGGCTTGTCCACATCTATTGTTATGTAAACTACAAATTAATATCATTTTAAACGACCAATATGTATTCTCTACTCATCCGGAATAGATCAATGAATAAATTTTAAATCTATATTCTCTAAATTAAGCATACGCTTATCTAGGACAATGGTCAGCTAGATCAAATTATTAATGGTCCAATACATTGCCATACTTCCGACATCCTAAAACAGTTACGATTGACCATATGAAACAGTAAATATAATAAAACTCAAATGTCATTTTTAGTCAAGTTTGTCGAATTTCCTAAATAGACATCAGGCCATATCCGCTAATTATGTTGAAGTTCGAATTAATAGCATATACCTCATCGATTATAATTAAAAACGAGTAGAAAGCGACATATGAGGAAGTGCAAAAAATGAAAAAAAACAAAATTCTATTTGGGTATATTCCTATATCAGAGAAAATAGTTTCGTGATAGAACATTCTTATTTGATAGTATATAAATTCATAGCTTAAATTTGTAAATAAAAAATGAATCAACTATGCCATTTATATGTATATTATATTTTTTAAATGGCGATTTAAAATGCATAACGGGCGCCACACAAAAACAAATGGTTAATACAGAACTTAACAAATAAATATATTTTTTAAACATATACAAATAAATAAATGATAATTATAAAGAACAATGTATTATTGACCTTTTGGTATGGGCTTAAGACACAAATTGACTTTGTGCGTGTGAAGAAGACATTTTTTGGGTCACAAATAGATTATGTGGATCTTCAATTGTCGGTTGAGATATGGTATGGCGTGGTGCACTGCACACAACTACACCTCCTGATTTTCATCCGTTGGATCTCATTTTTGATTCATGCAAAACGTCCCACAGGCTTGATCGTCGAGGTTCTTGCAGTATGGTGGGTTAAATTTAGAAATGCACACTTGGCGTGTCTTCTTCGAGTGTCGATTACCAAAATACCCATCTTTATGAAAAAGAAGGATTTGTCCGCATTACGATTAGAGGAAGGGTATATCTGTCTCTGCAGGAATCAGACAACTCACTTGACCGGTATCCCACCTGGTCCCCCCAAATTGGTTCGTTGTTAATCGTCGATGCCTTCTATCAACGGTCACATTTTGCTGATCGAAGTGTGAGAGATGCCTACCCGTTGATCTAATTAACATCTACTAAAGGCGGAAGAAAACAAAACTAAATTAACATTTACTAAAGTTTTGCTCATCTATTTTAGTCTTGTGAAAAAAAGATCAACATTATATTTTTTTTACGAGTAAACTAAACTAAGTAGACTATGGACATTTATAAAAGTAGACAAATAACTACTACAAGTTTTTTTAACAATTGAATAGTCATTTGCTTAATATTTTTATATTCGTTTTACTTTTTCCGGATTAAAATTTACTCATCTAGCCATTACCCATTAGCTATTACCACATACTTATTTTTTTGTATTCAAAGATACCGGAAAAATGTTGGATAATTTTCGATTATACAAATGATCATATAATCCAAATTTATTTGGCAAGTAAAAGTTTATAATAATTCAAACAAAATAGATATAGTATTTTAGACGGAGTAATGAAAACTAGTCAATAAAAGAGAATATGTGTTAATAAGGTGAGGACCGAAGACTAAGAATGAGCTGAATTGTGTCAACACAAACACAAATTCTGATTGCAACTTCCCACCTAATAACAATGATTCATAATTAGAAAAAATTGAGAGAACATGCTTTTAGATAAAATCACGAGCCAGTTTTGGTAATTCCATATAATTAATTACCATCAACAAGAATGGAAATATGTATATGGAAAAAATTAAATTGTAAGCGAATGTTTTGTCATTATCTAAAAACGAGAGAACATTATTGCAATTAGGACCATTAATTTGTCTGAAATTTGTCATTTGATGAGTATGATAAGTCAATTTATTAGGGGGACACATCTATATATATACTACTAGTCTACTAGAACTTAACGTTACATGATAAATGTGTGTTCGTTGCCCTATTAGAAGGGGCAAATTATTGTAACATGTTGTTAAATGTTTTTCTGTTTACAAAGCTATTTGCAAGTGTGTATGCCACCATATTCAATCATCAAACATAGGTTAAGGTAGATTACAAAACTACCACTATATATCTAGGACTTAAAAAAGAGTATTAATCATAGATATCATAACTCATAATCGATTGACACACGAGATAGCTTAAACGATGCAGAATAAGCAAATATTGTATTTCAATTGGGGTTGGTGGGTGAGCTATATAGTTATCAAATATGTATAACGTTCCATTTTTACAAAAGCTGACTAAATCTACGAGCAAATTGCACGGATTCCTTAATCCGTTGTTGATATGATTACATAATCATATGATTAGATTAGATATTAAACTATTAAACAATAAACCATGCCATTCAAAGGGTAAATAACTTTATATTATTTTACTTCGTATGGTATTGGTACCTCAGTGGACCGTCGTAGCTAGGTACACAGCATCCTTGTACTTTAGAAAGTTGGCTAAACTTTTGCATAGATTAATGCCAATTGATTTGCTCAATATGTGTGGGAATATTAATCTTAGATATATCGAATAATCTGTTGATTTGGTTTTAGTTTGCGGATCAAAAGACCCTATTTATTATAGATTTAGTGTGCATGTATTCCATTAAGATTTAAGACCATACTTATTTTTATCCAATCATTTAAATAAAAGTGCAATTTGAGCTGGTTTATTAGAACATAGTTATATTTGAATTCGAGTATAATTACCTGGCTAGTTATGTATTAATGTTCATGAGAAGTATGACTAATGATCTCATAAATAGTTTCTAGCTCTGAATAACTTTTATATTACTCTAAAGCATATAGGGTTAAATTTATATCAAAGACAAGTTTTAAACTAATTCACTGATATAAGTCACACCAAAAAATTCAGACAATTGGAATCTATATATGTCACACTTCAAATTTCACTAGTTTTAGACACGACCACCAGTGATGACATAGTCTGATATGCTTAATTACAATAATATATATTTTGCTATTTATTACCAAGTCATATATATTCGAGGGTCTAAAAATCAAATAAAGCAAACAACATGTCGAATCGTGGAGTTGAATCGGAAACTTTTGACAGTCTCTGTCACTAGAAAAAGCAAAAAATAGAATAACACAAAAGAATCTTGAACTTTGGAATTTATCACAGCAGGGAAATAACCAATCAATCGACATCCGTGTTAAACAAAACAAATTTTATATATATATGCGTGCATGTAATATTTTTCTTTTTTGATTACCAAAGTAGGTTAAATTCCTCACCAGCGATATTTGTGTGATTTCTATTTGTACAAAACAAATATATTCTCACTCAGTAAAGCTTTATCTCTTTTGAGAGTAAAAGATCTTGTCAGGTCAAAATGTGTATGTATAGAAATTTAACAGTGGTTTTTCATATTTTATTCACTGAAAGTATCCAATATCTAGATATTGTTCTTGGTCCAAGATTTGGATTTGTTTCGAAGATAAAAAGTAAAATGGAAGTGATATGCAAACCCTGTTGGGTAACTCTTTCTAAGTTGGGTTTAGTTTGATGAATAAGAGTTTTAAAGCCCATCGTGATAAGGCCCATATTGTCCGACCCATTTCGAAGGGTTTGCTTTATACAGGAGCGGGACTTTAAAAAAGGAAACATATGAAAGAGACGTTGAAAACTTCAATTCCCAAAATACCCCCATATTATACAGAACAGAACCATAAGAGAAACATTGGTTTGCTTTGATTTCTCAAGGAAGAAGGGATGATCCAGGGGCTACCGTTGCTACAAGATTAAGGACACTATAAAGACTTGACTTAGAGCCATTCTTTTACATTCTGTTGAGAGTCTGGTTACAAAGCACATGTCCCACATGACATCAATCATAGGAAGATTATCATGACTCGATTGTTCCTTATAAACTGGAAAGACAAACACCAAAAGGAACTAGTTCTGCATCTACAAGAAGTTGTTCCATATCTGCCAATCCAGCTACAAATATCTCATAGGAAGGGAGTGACAGAGTAACCTGAGCTGATGAACCGGAATGTGATCAAAACTGATATTTGGTGATAAAATTCATAGACAATTCATCTCGAGGATATTGAAAGCATTATAGCAGAGCACCAATATAGAGATAAATGCACTTAGTTTCAAATTTAGGTCAATTTTTAGTCCGTTTCGAGATCATTATGGACGAAGACTCTTGTACTTGTGATCATTACGCTTGGTCCAACACTCTTAGAGCCAACTTGCAATCACAAATTTAACCTTGGTGACTTCAAAACTTTTCTAGTCTCATTATAAGCTACTAATTAGCTACAAAGAGTATTGAACATAGTAGATACATAGATCGAAACAAGATTTAAACTAAACTAAATTTATTTTTCTTAACACATAATTTACAAACTATTCACACTCTTTCTCTTCGCTTATGTTCTGTTTTTTTCTTATATGCTTTTATGACCAAAACTCCCACCAGTTAGGGTAATTGCTGCTAGATTGGTCTAAGAGAGAATCAGAATTGAAACCTCCCCAATTCTCAGAAGATGTCAAGCAACTATCATCAGCTTTCTCCACAATGTTCATCAGCTCATGATCAGTCTCTTCCTCGAACCCAAAATACTCTGTTTTAATGTTGTTGTTGTAATCACCATCATTACATAGAACACTCCCTTGGTCTAACCTCCCTTCTGGCTCACTCTTTCCATTATGCGACTCTGTGCTGCTGCTTAGAGCCAGTCCTTGATCACCACAACACTCATGATGCTTTTCTTCTTTAGGCCTTTGCATCTCTTCGTTTAGTCTCTGCAGCTGCAAATAGAGATTGATTAATATCAAATTAGGCAAAATGATCGAGAATTTACATCCCCCAAAAACCAATAAATGCCAAGACTGTATTTGCTATTTTATACTTTATAAAAAAAAAAGATCATTATCAATTATTGTTTCTATCACTGTTCAATTAAAGATAAAGATATCGATAGAATCATTATGTACCTCAGAGACCAGAGATTGCTTTTCTTTCTTCATGATTTCAAATTGTGAAGCCAAATTGTTGTAATTGGCTCTAAGAGTGTTATACTCTTTCTCAAGTTGCTTAGTTTTCCATCGAGCCCTCTTGTTTTGAAACCATATAGCCACTTGTCTTGGTTGCAGCCCTAGCTCTCTAGCTACCTGAACCTTCTTCCTCGGCTCAAGCCTCGTCTCAGACTCAAATATAAGCTCAAGTGACTTGATCTGTTCCTCGCTAAACCTCTTTTGGTTATTGCTCTTCTTCATCTTCTTCTTATTCATGGTCATGCCACTACTAATCTCGCTGAAACAGCAGTTGAAAAAATCTCCTTCTTCCATGGTTTTCACCAGATCTTGTAAGTTTCTTGATTTTGATTAAGAGAGAAGGTTTTGGAATTATTTGTTTCTTTTTTTTCTTTCTTTCTGGAATCTCTGAGTTGCTGATATTGGCCGCTTATATATAATGTGGGAGTTACTATGTGTGCTTGTGTAGGGCCTCGGATTTCTATTATTTTTTATATTTGGAAATTTCATTATTCAACCAAGACAAAATAAACTCATTGAATAAAAAGACCTGCAAATATTGTGGAACCACGGGCTAAAAATATACGTCCAAAATTTGTGGCTCGACACGAATTGGCTCATGTCTCTTTCAGTTTAAGTCGTATTTCATTTAGATGTGAACTAATCATCTAACTACTGATAATATTTTCATACTTTTTTTCCTTTATAATATAAGTATTATCAGCTTTTATATGTTTCATGGAAGTGATCAAGTGAATGATAACGTGGGTTGACAATCAAACGGGCGAACTGGCTTTGGTTACATCAATTAATCACCATACATATTTTACTTTTTAACAGTTTGGCCGTTCCTAAGAAAAATGAAGCAGTTTATAATGAAACAAAAAAAAAAACTCGATTATTTTGCTTTTCTTGCATATAAAAGGCATTTTTGAAAATAGAATTTAGCAGCAGCCTAGATGATCGTTGTACTATGTTTTAACATGCAACAACGTATATCATCATTTAACATGTGACTGCCAAGGCCTTGCGATACTTTTATTAGTCAAGATAATATTGATAGATAATCATTACGAAAGAGAGAGAAAGACGGATCGTATTAAGCAATAATTTTATTCGATTGTGTAACGAGATTCCACGTTCACATATCAGGATGTTTGACGGGTGTTAATTAGTGTGTTATAATTAAGATTAAAATAATCTCCATTTTCATTTGAGATTTCATTTGTCGTTACTCGCACGCCATACTTTAGAGGTCGGTTACGTGAAACACGTTTTAACGAGACTTTTCATTAGTGTATTATATACTATGTTCTAAAATAAACCTACTCTTGATTTATCTCGCTAAATTCCAAAAGAAGATTAATCATGGTTAAAATTGTGGCCGCATGTGGTAAGCTGGCAAATAATTTTGCAACTCTTCAATTCATTGCCCAAGAAAAATAAAAAATAAAAAATAAATTAAGATATATTTGCATATCACATACCGTACTATAGTTTACGCGATGTTTTACGCGTTTAATTTCGTTACACGGAAACAATAAGATGATCACGAGTAAGGATTATAGATTTATTGACTTCCATGCAAATGTTTAAAGTTTTAAACTCAATTATGAGATTTCTTGACTTTCTTGTAACTAAACAAGTAATCTGACCTAATTACTATCCTCTTGGTTTCCTTTTCAACATGCCGTTTTAGTTTTCTTCTAAAAAGTATACACAATCCAGAAAAGAAATATAAACCAGTGGTGTTCCTATTATTTATTTGACCTTTTTCCATTTTTCTAAAACCAATAGTACTAAATATAATATGAAATCTAAAAAGATTATTATACCTCTATTAATAAGCTAACTATTATGGATAGAAGTATCTTGTCTAAAATATATGCATTAAACATACAAAATAACAGTTTACATAAACAGAAATAAATTAAAATTCTACAACAATTACTTATTAGAAAACGAAGTCAGTGTAGTATGTTTTTTTTTAGACACGAAGTTAATATGTTTATTCTTACAAAATTACACAAGTTCCGTTCCGTCTTAGGCTCTGAAACACTAATTATCTTAACCATGGGATTTTGAAAGTTTGTAATTTTAAGCAACAATATTAATGATAAACGCAACTTATATAATTAATGTTCTAATGATTAGTTTAAGGTTACGTTCACCTTGCTTCTCGGAAATCTCTTTTGACTTATTAAATACAAACAACAAATTAAATTCGGCCATTTGTGAACTATGGCGGCTTCATCGATCCAACGTCACTTTAGCCTTAAGCCATTAAAATTAAAAAAATTATAAATAATCTATTACTTTGCTTTAAAACCAGAAAATTACTTCATGAAAAAAAATATTTGAATAGAATGACTTACATCGACTTATTTCAACAAGGAAATGGACGAAAGTTTTGGTATACAATGTAATGAATCAGATCTGTAGACATTTCAGACAAGTAGCAATCAAAGTTGTCAAGATCAACCACTGACTCATTGCCATTTGGCACCATTAAGAAAGCCAAGTTGATGAGAAGATGACGTGGTGATTGCTTTGTGGCTGTGTATGAAAATTGCGTCCGACAAATGTTATCACGTGTCGAGGTTAGCTTAAATGTAGCAGTTCTTGATAAGATGCGTAAGAGAAGATGATTCTTTACTTCTATTTTTTCTTTCATTTGTCTAAGAGAAATCTGGTTCTGTTTAATGATAAAGATTAAACTAGTAATATGGTTTTGAGAAATAAAACTTAAGAAATCAAATTTCGTCCTCTTTAATTAGATTTACATCTTGGCTATGATTTCTAATACTTACTAAACGTAGTTTTGGCTCATTTAATTTGGATAAATTTAACAGAACATATACATAAGACTATAGAGCCTTTTAAAGTCATATTTGTTTAATTATTATTTTTAAGGCGCCTTGTCATTTCATGTTTGTATTTTGCATATTCTTCCAACCTCTTGGCCTTGCCGCGTGTAAAGCTTTTGAAATATTCACAGATTTATAAATATGCACATTCTTCGTAAAGCTTAAATTTCAGTTAATGTATATGAAAATACATACAGGTAATGTTTAGGCTGTTAATTATGATGATCTACTGGCTAAAATAGCACAAACTGTCATTCGAAAATGATACTAAAACCTCGATTTTGTGAAAATAAATAAGTGATCATTAAGCTTACCATAAATACCATGTATAAATAAATACATCTGAAAAACGATGAAATGAAAAGAAATTTTTTTGATGAAATGAATATGATCCAACTTATTCAAGACAAGTAGGGTCCATGATAAGATGCCAATCCAATGAGGAAGAGACATTTATTTTACCACCGTCCTAAAACACAAACTATATGTGATGATAATAACCTTTACAGAAATTATATCAAAAATGAAAAGAACTTATAAAAAGAACTTTTGATGAATTCACTCATTAGTTTATTGATGTTGTTATTTGCAAACTATATAGAGTATACTTTAAGATTAAACTCTCTATCACGCGAAACTCTAATGGCCAACAATCTTCCGCTACTTATTTAACTACTAATTGAAGAATCTGTTAACGAAAAAAAAAACTACTACTTGAGGAACCTTCGGATTCATCTAGAAGGTTTGTAATATAAAGTCACGTGCAAGGCACTACTCTCGGTGTTAGTAGATGGGCAAAAGATCGTAATTTGTTATTACATATGCCCATGCCGCTGAGTTGTTTAATTTTCTTCCTGTTACTATAATGGTAGAAACAAACATTTACTAGAAAAATTGAAACCTTTTTTTTGTCATGATAACTCATGACAAGATTGGTATATATTGACCGTTCGGATGCGTTTGTCAGTGTGTGAATGAAAGATCTGAATGTCAGCAACACATCTTTAAAATCGAGTTTGGTTCTTTCTAAAATTCGGCCCATATCAGAATTAGAAGGCCCAAATAAGAAGCTACTTAAATTAAAAGCCCAGTTAGACCATCTGAACCAGTTATACAAGTTTTATTTGATAGCTAGAATGGGCTTTGTATACAAGTAGTGTACTGTTATGTAGATATGCTTGTTATATAAAAAGGAGACAAGTCTAATATGAAAGAGTGATGGACATTTTTAGAGGACATGGTAAAAAGAACAGTGAAAAAAAAGCTATGACAAGCGTCTTATCAAAAGACCTTTGAATGTTTCTTATGAAAAATTTCAAAGTGTTTTCATTGTGACCGCAAAAGACATACTAATAATAAACGAATGAATTAGGTACAAATAAAAAAGCTATTTAAATGAGTTTGGAATCTGAGACGAGAGAGCAGAAGGAGTAATTAATGAGAGAAAGAAGATGGCAGAGAATACGAACAAAGAGGCATTAAATGCTATTGTACTCTCGCTCTTTCTCTTTTCCCTAATTACAATGCTACCCCTACCCTATTTATTTATGCACTTTCCTCTTAATTGGTTTATTTGGGAATTGTTGCAGATTAAACTACTGCAAAAGCTCGTTAAGGACCAGAATTTATATATTAGTAGTAGTTTGTATATGTAAACATAATACAAATTAAAGTTTGACAATTATACGTGTTTCAATTGTACACAATATAAAAAATTGGTTCTTACAGAATTAAGTTATATATATATATATATATATATATATATATA
>Ga0041059_1002809_pt1 | contig 12600 bp, 9 predicted proteins | sample AraColnosormetaG_FD_56232 | JGI IMG/M metagenome (GOLD analysis project Ga0041059, IMG submission 56232) | Arabidopsis roots microbial communities from North Carolina, USA - Col MF nosort | ecosystem: Host-associated > Plants > Roots > Unclassified | place: USA: North Carolina | collected 2013-09-02 | reverse complement strand
GTTTCTTCGTTTCAGTTTTTTTTTTTTTTAAAAACTGAACCATAGAAACTAAATCAAAACTAACTGCTGTGGGGTTTGGTTGATCCCATTAAGAATATTTTGGACCAAAAACCATTCAAAAGACAAACGGTGAAGACCACATCTCACTTTGCAAAATCATGAGAGCAATTCTTTTTTCAGCCTGTGAAAATTTCTTTTTTATAAATGGGTTTGTAGTTTCGAATAAAGTTGAATTCTTCTGAATATTTTTCTTAGGTTTCACATGGGTTTTTGTAATTTTTAACTGACTGTAAATATTTTTGAATTTTGAATTTTTTTCAGCATGGGTTTGTGTAATTTCTAACAAAGTTGAATTCTATTGAATATTTCGAATACTTTTCCATATGTTTCCACATCGTTTAGTGTAATTTCTATAAAAGTTTAAAATCTTTTGATTAATATTTCAATTTTTTTAGGTTTTTGCTCCGTACGTTACCTATTGGGTTTGCTGTGTTCATGGTCCATTTGGCTACTATCCCCATAACTGGAACTGGAATTAATCCAGCTAAAAGCTTTGGTATTGCTGTTATAAAATAAAAGACTTTATTTGTACTAAAATAAAGAGACACAACCACATTTTGAACTATCTTTAAAATTATAGAAAGACTCAGACTATTTTTATTTATGCTGATTTAAGCATACTAACATAAACTAGCTATCAATGCAAGAGAGATACAATCTGGTGAAGTTTCCTCGTTTGGCATGGGACCCTCGACTGGCGAACCCTCCCCCGGTGTAGATTGTGGTGGTTCCACGGTTTCTTTCAATTCAGCTGGACTGTCAATCTGTCATTAATCTCTGGTGGTTGCTGAGACGACTCGTCTCGAGCTTCTGCCGTCGTCTCCTGCGCCTTTTCCGCCAACACCGTCTCAAGAGTAGCTAACGCCGGTTTCAAAGGAGGAAGCTTTTCATCGGCGTAGTAAACCCTAAGCCCAATCTCACTTGCACAAGATTAAACAAACTCTTCTTCTCCTAAGGATAATATATCAAAGCCTCTTCTCCTTTACCAACAAACTGATCGGACACAAGTCGGATCCTACGGAGAAAATTGTTCTTCCGCGTGTGACCAAAGTTCTTGTCATGGTATATTGAATTAAGCTTGAAGTTAACTTAAGCCTCAAGTCTTTAAAGAGATTAGGACTAGTAACTTTAGCAGTTATCTAAAGTTATATTTAGGAGTTATCTAAATAAGCGTTCTAGTAGGATTAGGATTTCTTTATGAGAGACTCTTATATAAGGAGATGCTAAGTTGTAGCATAACTTATGAGGTTAAGAGTTTGAGAGATTAAGAGAGTTTAGGTTTTGAGAGGTTTTTCTAAGCTAATAAAAGAGAGGTTTTATTTGATCTTTGAGTTCTTAATCTTCTTTTAACTATATTTGGTTTCAGAGTCTTGTAGTGTGTTTGTGAGATCATAAGAAGGAACGTGAACAAAGAAGATGTCCGAACTTACCGTCACAACGGGAAGACCGAAAGAAGGAGGAGGATCCTCATCAATCCAGTGCTCATGCTTACCTCGATAAACTACACATGTTGGGCTATAAAGATGAAGATTGCACTCAAGGTACACAAGGCATGGGAGATCATTGAGACAGTTGAAACTGATAGCGAGAAGAATGAAATAGCTATGCACTTGCTTTTCCAATCAATACCCGAGGCGCTGGTCGTAAAAATTGGAGAGCTATATATGAGTTATGACAAAGAAGGTTTGGGAAGCAATAAAAGCAAAGCATGTAGGAGCAAACAAAGTAAAAGAAGCGAGACTACAAAGCTTAATCATTAAGAATTCGATCGCCTCAAGATGAAAAACTCCGAGACTATTGATGCCTTCTCAGAAAAACTCTCTGAGATAACGTCGAAGTCAGCTGCATTGGGGGGAAATATCAAAACTTATCAAGACGTTTCTGAAAAGCCTCCCGCGTAAAAGATATATCCACATCGTGGCATCTCTCGAGCAAATTTTAGATCTTAAAACCACAAGTTTTGAAGACATCGTCGGACGTCTTAAAGTTTATGAAGAACGTGTATGCGATAAAGAAGAAACTCAAGACAACCAAAAACAAACTAAGGTACACTAATACGAAAACAAATTATGGAAACCGGGACTACCATGGAGATTTTTAAAACAGAGGACGCGGTGATGGGAAACGTTGCTATATTATTTGCAAACGATGTGAGATGGAAGATGAAACAATTAAACGATTAATGTGGGAAGAACCTCAATTGGAACCGATTGAACTTAGCACTACTACGGAAGTTTTGGACAGCCGAATTCAATCTATAAGATGCGGGATTCAATCTATCATATCCAACTATTCGGAGTGGAAGCGTTTATTTGGGAAATGAATAATATCCTTTCAAGAAGGATTGATTGTCACGTGTTTGAAACAGAATGTTCAGAGTTAGTCTCGATGGTTCGATCTGTCACATGAAGAATGGCCTGATTTTTCGAATCTGCTAGATGATTTTGGATTGCTACGACCCGTCTCTCTTTATCCTTCTTCTCGCACTCTTTTATTTCTCGTTTATGTAATGTTCATGTGGACTATTTAGACGGTTATTCTAGAGTGTTATTTTTAAAAATTATTTTGGTAAACTCTATTCTTCCTAATTTGGCAACCAATCATGAAATTATTTTTTAATTAACATGTGGTTGACAAATAAAAAACATAAAAGTGTTTAGATACTTAGAATTTATAATAAAATAAATTAGTTATCACCAAATTTAGATATTTAGATATTTAGAATTTATAATAAAATAAATTATTTTATAGAAACTGAAAAACTAAACTAAAATAGAAATCATTTATTAAACAATATGACCAAAACAATTTCCATCTCTTTACTTGACATTTACACGTAAATTAATAGAAAAGTAAATATAAAAATGATAAGGATTTATAATTAATTATAAAACAGAATATAATTAATTATAAAATAGAAAAATATTCTATTTTATGTAATTAGATGATTACTTTAAAAAACTAAATCATGTTAGAAAAACAAAATTATGTTACCTTATATGATTTAATACATTGTAAAAAAAAAGTAATAATATGTGTTTGATTTAAATTTGAATATCAAGAGTTAGCAAGTTGTCAAAATATAGACAAACTCAACAAATTTATACTGCTTCACTGATTCTCTATTTATATTACATACATACATCAAACATATTAGTGTTAACGAAATGAAAAATGAATTTCAAGTATACAATTTAATCCGTCCGGATCCTACCTAATTTTTGTTAAAAGGAAAGGGGAGATTGGAGAACAAAAGGCTTGAGAATAAATTGCAAACCATATATGATTCGGTTTAGACTCCATGCCTAGTAGGATTATGAGATTGTAATAAGATAATAACGTTGTAGAATTCATATTGGGAAGCCCTATATGATTCGGTTCACTGGTTGCGTTGCAAATATTCTACGAGGTGATTTGGTTTGAGACTTGAGAGAGTTATAGGCAATGAGGAATGAAGCCCAGGCCCTGTGATCTTTTTACTATCTTACTAAGCAAATCTAAGCTAATTGTAAAACAAGAAAACATTTTAGAGAGAGAAATTCATAGATTTGAGATCCCATAAATAGAGATAATTGATGTTCATTTTGGTAATAAACCCCAAAAAGAAAAGTCATAACGTTCCGTCAAAGAAACAAAAGTAAAGGCCTAGTAGTACGGCCCAAATACTTTTGGCGGGAGTTAGAAGAAAAATAAAAAGTCAAGCACGAAATGTGTTTGATGGAATGCCAAAGCGAGAGAGAGACAACAATGGTTCAAGAAGAACCTATGAAACTGAGAATCACCGAAGTTGTTGACATTGAAAGAAGGTGGTGAGCTGTCATTCTTTTTTTCCTTCTTCTTCTTCTCTTTCTCCTATTGACATTGTTGGAGGTCTCATTCTTCTTCATATTCTTCTTTGGCCTTCGATTCTTCTTCTTAGGCTTTGGTGGTTTTTCTTCTACTACATTAGCTTTGGAGTCTAAACACATAGGCATAATAATTTTTGAGTATATAATTTGTTGATATGAATAGTTAAATTTTTGAATTTAAATAATATTTGTATTAACTAATTAATAAAATTATTTTATTATCGTTTTCTGAATTTTTAATTACAATTTTCTTAAGATTTTGGGCATATAATCCAATTATTCCTTCGAACTCACAATTATGATTCATAACACATGTATAAGAGTTAATCAAAATTGTGATGTACAACACATGCACAATTCGAGTCATTAACTTTTGGCGTCAACTTGCTGCTTCTGTAAGTACAAAGCTTAATTGCTATACAAAAATAAATTGAGGAGAACAGATAAATATCAAAGACATCTCGACCGAACCTAATCAATCCAACAAAATTCTACATACTCGATATCCAAATTTAGCAAGATCTATGCGATTCAAGTGTCTTGAGGCATAAAAGCAATCACAGTGAATAATCGAATTTGAAGTCAGGATCAACAAACAAATACTAACAAACTAGATCTAGGCATACCTATATAGAGGCTGGGATCTTCGTTCTTCAATTCATGTTAAAGAATTTAATAGCCATCATCTTCCAAAAAAAGAGTAACTAGGGTAGAAAAAATAATCGAAAACATAATTCAAAATAAAATATAATTATGAATCTAGAATTTCAAGTCTATTTTAAAACCTCTATAAATTAATATTCGATAAATTAATAACCTCTATAAATTAATAAATTCTTCCTGTCCCGAGTTGGGACCAGTGTATAAATGTATACAAATCGATAAATTAATAAGATAATAATTTTTTTGAAAATCCTATGTAAATATATGGTCTCATCAATATTATGTAAAACTTAGTAAAATATGACTTTAGTATTATTTTTCTTCAATTTATATAATTTATATTAATTCTGTGTAAAATTTAATTCTAATTATTTTACTACGTATAAAAAAGTTTTTTTTTTGTTTTAAACATAATAAAGGTTTTCTACTTGTAATTGATTTTTAGAAAAATTATTGAGTGTATAGAGAAACTACCTTTTAGATCAAATTTTTGTAAAAAATTACAAATTTGTAAAATATCTCCATAAATTAATAATTATTAATTTATCGATAAATTAATATCTCTCTAAATTAAAAAAAATTTTGGTCCTGACATTATTAATTTATAGAGGTTTTACTGTAGTTACAAACTGCGCATGGTTTGTCAAATTCTAAAACATGCTTTGTTTATTTTGAAAATAAAATAAAATGATACTAGATGAAACAAATATAATGAAAAGGATATTTACCAATTGATTATTCTTATATTTCCATATTTTTTTATTTTAGCTACTATTTTTGAAAACTTCCATTAACTCTTTCACTAAGAGCTGTGATAGTACACAAAAAAAAAAGCTGTGATTCAAGTTTTTCTACTCATAAAATATGTCTTTGATTTTTTGTAGTAATTATAGGCCGTAGGCCAATCTTTCAATATCATACACGTAGGCACGGGCTAGTGCTGGCCCAAATTGGAGATGGTCTTAGTGGTTAGAAACGAATGTTTAAATTCTTAATTAACTTTTGTAAAACACCAGATAGTTTGTAATATACGACGAGATAGTTGAAACTTATGTCCAAAAAAGAAACAAAAGAAAGAGAGTATGTTCATATAGTAATAGGGAAAAGAAAGAAATATAACCGTTGGTGATTAGTCATTTAGTTGGATGACAAATCTCTCTCACCTTCACATGGACCAACGGCTTCTATGTCCCACCAATTTGTACTCTCAATCTCCTTTACCTTATTTATTCATTACACCAAAGCTACGACACGACATGGCTTTTGTTTTATTTTCATTATATTTATGTTATTTAATGTTACAGTACATACAATATTTAGCTTTTATGTCATGCATTGGTTATTAGTATTTTGTATTACTAGTAAGATTGAAAACGGTTTTAAGAATGTAGGAGTGTGTTTCACAAAATTGAGAGTATTGCAATTACATGAGAGTGTTCAGACTTCAGAGTATTACAAACCTAACAAACCTGGATATTGTGATATGACTGGCTTTTAGGTTTTGTAGGTCTCCCATTTGATTATAAACAAAATGTATTTATTACCTATATTCCAAAAGTACCCTTATGTTCCATGTTCTCTTCTTATAAAGCAACACACAAGATGCAAGAAATCTCCATAACTAGAGAGAGAAACTAATCTTTTTAGTGAGAGAGAAATCTTAGAGCTGAGCTAAGAAAAATGTCAAAAGAAGTGAGTGAAGAAGGAAGACATGGCAAAGACTACGTGGATCCACCTCCAGCTCCACTTCTAGACATGGCTGAGCTTAAGCTCTGGTCTTTTTACAGAGCTATCATCGCAGAGTTCATCGCCACTCTCCTCTTCCTCTATGTAACCGTAGCTACAGTCATTGGCCACAAGAACCAAACCGGTCCTTGTGGCGGTGTTGGTTTACTCGGCATTGCGTGGGCCTTTGGTGGCATGATCTTTGTCCTCGTCTATTGCACCGCCGGTATCTCCGGTAAATATTTCCACAAAAACCACAAAAATTTCCATAAACTTCAGTTTCAAGATCTTAATATGAAGTTGTTTAGCAATGATACATTTATAATTCAAAGATACATTTTTAGCAAGTTTTTGTTTGGTAAAATACCTTTTTAGCAAGTTGGTAAAATATTTCAACAAAACTTTATCCTAAAATTACTAAACCTTAATCTTCAACAACTTAATATGGAGTTGTTAACTTGCAGGAGGTCACATTAACCCAGCTGTGACATTTGGTCTGTTCTTGGCTCGTAAAGTGTCGCTCCCTAGAGCAGTTGCTTACATGGTGGCTCAGTGTCTTGGAGCCATTTGTGGAGTTGGACTCGTTAAGGCCTTTATGATGACTCCATATAAACGTCTCGGAGGCGGAGCTAACACCGTAGCTGATGGTTATAGCACCGGAACTGCTCTTGGTGCTGAGATTATTGGCACATTTGTCTTGGTTTACACTGTCTTCTCCGCCACTGACCCCAAAAGAAGTGCCCGTGACTCTCACGTCCCGGTTAGTAAAACTTTGCAAACCAGTTTTGTATAATTTATAATTATTCTAAAGCTGAATTTTTTACTGTTCTTTCATGGTTTCAAAATGTGATTGTGTAATTTCTAAAAATAGTTATTCTTTTCTAAATTTTTCATAGATTTCATGATGGGTTTTTCTTTACTGTTTTTTCATGATTGAAATTTTTGAACATATTTCTAGGTATTTAGGTTTGTGTAGTTAATAAACTTGAATTTTTCTGAATATTTATCGTAGGGTTTGACATGGATTTTTGTAATTTTTAACAAGTTGAATTCTTTTGAATTTTTTTTCTTATGATTTCACATGGGTTTGTTTAATTTCTGAAAAAGTCTTTTGAATATTTTTATTTTTATAGGTTTTGGCTCCGTTACCTATAGGGTTTGCTGTGTTCATGGTGCATTTGGCTACTATCCCCATAACTGGAACTGGGATTAATCCAGCCAGAAGCTTTGGTGCTGCTGTTATCTACAACAATGAGAAAGCTTGGGACGACCATGTAAATATAGTTCTCTCTCATTAACAATCAATTTACTTATTTTTTTGTTGAATAATTACTAATTAAGTTTTGGGTTAATGGATTTGAATTTTTAGTGGATCTTTTGGGTTGGACCATTCGTGGGAGCATTAGCAGCAGCAGCATACCATCAATATATCTTGAGAGCTGCAGCAATCAAAGCTTTGGCTTCATTCCGCAGCAACCCAACCAATTGATGATTCATGAGACTTCTTAGAACAATTTGAGATCTTTTTTTTTGTGTGCTTAATGAGAGATATTTGTGTGTTTTAATTTGATGTAATCGGATTTATTCATTTTCATAGTTTAATTTGGTTTAATTCATCTTTGTCCGTTGCTTTCTTTCATGTAGGGCATCTTATGATTCACTTTTATACTTTAGTACGAATTAAAACATTTGTTACAAGTTTATATGAACCCACATGCATGTTCGTATAAAACATTCCTTGGTGTTTTTGTCTTATGTTACTTGATTCTTCTTATCCGGTGGTCGGATCATAAACCACTCACATATGACATATTGACACATGTTCCTTAGTTAGAATAATAATAGACTATAATAGCTAAAGCCTTGGGGCATGCAATAAGGATTGGAGTTTAGCAATAAGCATTATCACGTCTCGTCTTTTCAGAATTGTAGAGACAGAGAAGTGTGTGTGGTCCTTCTGATAAAGAGGTCAAAAATTTCGAAAAGGGCTCGAAAGCAGACGGAGATGAAGAGAAAAAGATAAAGGACCACCACACTAAAGGGTCCACACTCTTCACCATAGACCACTTTACACATTAGTCTATCCATCTCGATAATAACCGGAATTCGTACCCAAACCTTAAATTTAAGCAGATTTCTTCAAAACATTTTCTTTTACCAAAGTTGTGTGTCCTCGAGTTTGGCTACATCAGCTGATTCTATTTTTGACAAAGAAACAAAGAGAAAAAGTAAAAAGCTAAAACTTTTTTCTTGTTACCGTTTGTTCTCTCTAGCGAGAGCTGGTACAGAAATTTTGTTTGAATTTCAAAGTGGGCTAAAGAAACGTTCATTCTACAATTTAGTTCTCTCAAGAAGGATAATTTAAGGACAATTAATCAGACAACAGCATAGTTTACTTTCGAACCAGAAATCCATTCCCTTGTTTCCAACATGTGAGCTCAAGTAGCTTAGTCGGGTAATGCAGTTCCTCGTTCCAAGTTGTTTTTGATCTCCAGCGTGTATTTCCCAAACGCACGCTCGATTTTCTTGTTGAAATGCTCGTTTCTGTCGTTGATGGAATCGATATCCTTCTCTTCCCGGAACTTCCTCCTCCTGCTAAACTCTTGTCGCTTTTGCTCTCTGTCTAAGAGCTCTTTTGCCATCTTATCTATCTTATCTTGCGAAGTTTTTGGAGCCTGCAAAAGTTTAACAAAGGATTGAGCTTTTCTATGACTCTTTACTTTAGATTTGAGTCTCTCATTGACCAAAAACGACAAATCACAAACCTTTCCATATTGCAAGCTTGAGGCCTCACGGTAAAACTCTGGATCAGCTGCTCTCATTCTGTTATACTCCTCCAGATCAACCTGAATGTTCTTTGTCCGTTTCTTGTATGCGTTGTATAACGTCTTCTGGTTAAAGACTGAAGATAAATACAACATTTCACACATTAGCCTCTCAATAATTGTGTAATCATCGAAGTGAAACATAACAAATGAGAAGAGACAAGAGTTTCAATTCAGTACGAATTTCACGTACCATCCCAACCCGCAGGCGTAGGTTCCTTTTCCCATTTTTTGTATTTTGATTCAGCTGCTTCTTGAGTATCGAGCATATAAGCCTGTGTCATATCTAAACCATTAGCATCAAGAAGTTTCCCAATCTTTTTCTTCCTCCCCTCCAACCATTTCTGTTTTGAGATTCCTTTTGTCTCTGTTGGTGCTTCCATTTTCTTCTTTTCACTCCCGACATCCGTCTGATTGGATTTTCTTGCTTCATTCTGAAACAAAAGCGTTATGGAAGAGTTACATATATAAAACGATCTTTGGATTCTTTAAAAGAATTACTAATGACTGTACAAAAAGACTTACCATCTTAAGTCTCAACTCAAACAACTTCTTTTGTCTCCCTGTAAGTTGAGTTACATCTACTTGAGGTTCTTGGTTATCCTCTTCCTCCTCTTCTTCTTCTGAACTATCTTCCTCTATTCTTTTATCATCGAGCGGCTCCCTCGTCTGCTCGTGAACTTTAGCTAATCCTTTTGGTACATGAAAAAGAAAAACAAGTCTCAGAATGGTAATTCACACTCACTTCTTATCAGAACTACATGAACATTTCATAAGACATGATATCACAATGACAAGTAACATGTCTCTATCTGTTTCTGCACATAGTGGGTGGATCACAAAATTGAAACTAAGTTGCATTGAGACAACACCAGCTTTATGTGAAGATTTACTCATAACTCTAATAATAAACCTCAAACCGCTACGCTTACGCATCAAAAATCATAAACCATAATCACGGGAAACAAATTCACACAGATGATACATACACCGCAAACTAGTATTCTACTTCTCTCTACTTCTCTACTGGCCTTTGCTTCAGCAATTTTCTCAAAGCAATAACTACTCCTTCACTCATTTTTAAATAGTGAGAATCACAGAATAGAAACTCAGTAGCATTGAAGCATCACTAGAAACTTAATGTGCAAATTCACTAACAGATCTCCTCTAAACGAATAACCTAGCAAGTAGCAAATAATCATTAAACCTCAAAACAGCTACTGCTACACATCAAAATTATAGACCTCCATGAGAATGGACACAGATGACAGAAACATCAAGAACAGCTAAGCCTCAAAAAATAGAAAAAGAACACAAACCAGTGTTCTGCTTCTCGAATCTGGCCTTTGCTTCAGCGATTTTCTTAAAGCAATACTCGACACACTCGTGATAAGGATTTGAAGCGTTTATACAATCCGGATGCACTCTTCTCTCACTAACCATACTTCCAAGCGTTAAGAAACTGCAAAATAAACCAACAGAAACGCCAATAAAGTTATCCAACAGAAACGCCAATAAACTGCAAAATAAACTCTTCTCTCATTGAGATTTAAGAATAATAGCAAAAGAGGCACAAGAAGCACCAAATAACAACAAAGCTCACACATTACGATGATGTAAATAAAAATCTTAACTGGGTTCAATGAAAAATCCCTAATTTGATGCAAATTTGTAGCTAAACTATATAACACTACAAGTTGATGCAAACAAGAACTTAACTGGATTCAATGAAAATTTCCCTAATTTGATGCAAATTCACTTAAATATTAAACCTAATCTGTTCAAAGCCTAAAACAGGAGGTAGGAAATTGTAGATTCATGACCTCATAAATCGGAATCAATTTCGAGATTCTGTGTATTTGAAACACTATGTTAAATACGTAAGATTTTTCCCAAAACCTAAGAACAATGGAAACAAGTAAAATCATCTTCTCTTTGGTTTTCTATTCAAAAACCAAACGATTGAAATCGAAGAAACAATCTATAGAATAGAGAGAAGAAACACTCCAAACTGAAATCGAATCAAAAAAACCAACCTGTGAAGAAACAATTCGGAGGAATCCGCAAGTACGAGAAGAACACCAGATATCTCGCGGACGATAATGATTTTTTTTTTCTCCGCTCAGTGGAGAAGAATAGAGGAGAAAAAATATTGGAAAATATTAATTATAGATGGGCCTCTTAAATTTGACTTGGGCCAACAAATTTTTTAAGGAATTTGACATTTGTTTTTGGTAAGTTTAAGGAATTTGACATTAATTCTAGCCAGAGTATACAATTTGATTTTTTTTTAAGAGAAAACAATTTTAAAAGTTAATTTTGTTTTTGGAAATTTATCTTCATAAAATTTTTCATATGAAAATATTTATTTGAAAATATATTTCGCTCTTGTTGAATAATTTCAAAATGTTTTTCTTACTAGAGTTACAAAATGTTATAATTCATAACAGGAAGAAAAAATTCAAAAATTTCATGTTTGCATAAGTAAAGTTATTTATTGTATGTAGTATTGGTATCTCTATATGGAAGGGGAAAAAATTAGTCTTAATTAATATGAATTCTTGTAGAAAATGCCTTTTTTTAAAAATTGTTACGAAAATGCCATTTTTACTTAAATCAATTAAAAATTTGTCATTTTAAAACTTAGAAATTTACGTATTTTATACCAAATACTAAAACCGAATAATAAATAGAACCGACTAAACCCAAACATAACAAATACAACGTATGTTTAATCATAATTGTGTTGCTTGAAAAAGGCCAAATCCGCAAACTATTCAAAAAATGCCAAAATCAACAAATACATAAAATGGCAAATTCATAATTGATTCTAATTAATATGCTCAATATGTTTTCAATGGTGCTAGAAAAAAAACTAACATTTTTTGTATTTTTTATGATTACTTCATTCAAAATCCATATAATGGCATTCTCTCTCCTCTATTTTAAAAAAAAAATATATTTTCCAATCATTTTATTTTCAAATGTTAGTTTAATATTAGTTTCTATATAAACACATAAATATATTCACATGGTAAAATCAACATTGTTTATAAAAAATATAAAATTAGATCTAAAATATAATTTAATTCGAAATATATAAACCAAAATTCAGCTAAAAAGCGTAGATAAAATCCTCATAACGGTTTAAGGAAGAAGACTAATAAGGAATATAACAGATTTGATAATCTATTAGCGTGTAAGGCTTACCAAAAAAAGCGGCGTTTAATCACTTGTTTGATTGCACCTTCTTCTTTAAAACTTAATCACTTTTTGGTTATATGTGTATGTCTAAGAAATAACTATGTAATCTTTGTATCAATTTTAATCAAATAAAGCAAGATGTAAGACAATAGATATATATCGGAATCCTCGTTCCATAGAAAAGTGAAAGACATTATTATTTGAATACCATTTAACAAAAAATACGAAAGAAAAGTGAGATTACAATGTTTACCAAAAAAAAAAAAAAAAAAAAA
>Ga0041059_1002808_pt1 | contig 12601 bp, 9 predicted proteins | sample AraColnosormetaG_FD_56232 | JGI IMG/M metagenome (GOLD analysis project Ga0041059, IMG submission 56232) | Arabidopsis roots microbial communities from North Carolina, USA - Col MF nosort | ecosystem: Host-associated > Plants > Roots > Unclassified | place: USA: North Carolina | collected 2013-09-02 | reverse complement strand
ATATATATATATATATATATATATATATATATATTATTCGCAAAGGCTAATCCAAAATGTTGGCAAGGATTCAAATAAAAGAGTGATAACATTTTGAGAAAACCCCGCCGCTAAGGCATCCACCAAGAAATTCTAAATTAAGTGTTACACAGACAAGAGACACTCAAAGTGATCGGGAAAAGTATGCAGGCCCTCTAGTGTTTTGTTTCCAAGCCCATAACGGAGCCTAAATTCATCATCCGCAACACCTTGATAAATGACTCTTCTAACGCTGTTCCTCTTTGGATTAGGAATAGGCGTAATAGACTTGAATATCAAACGGATCGAGGTGCAAATCTCATCTTGATCTATACCATTTCTCTGCTTGCGCATGTTTTATCTTCAGAGCTTTTCTTATGTCCCACTCCCAGTATCCATCTGTTGCATATCTTTTCATTATTTTTAATTTGCATTTTCACGGTGTTCACAAAAATATAATCTAATCTTACAAAAAAAATCTTGCGTTGATTTGTAAAAGTTATAAATGTAGTTCAAGTTCCAGTATCCATGCTACTTTACATAAAAAAAAAATAAGAGTAAAAAAACCTTGGTGACATTGTTAAACTTTTATTAATAGAAAGTGGGGAATTCCAGTACTGTAGCTTAAATTATTGGCCTTCTATGAATTTCTCAATTAGTGAACGACATGTGCCGAGAGGAGCTAGTGCTTCTTCTTCTCCACCACTATAATTTCCAAGTTTGTTCATAATTAAACACAAATTTATTTGCATTCAACAGCTAAAACAAAGTAGTCATCATCATCATGGTGTGTGTCCCATATGCATATATGTGTGTGTGGTCGCACGCGTGTGTTGCACAAAGAAACGAAGTCAAGAATTGTTTTGTTCATAAAAAGTTATATAAACACAAAAGAAATGTTGTCTTTTCTTTCTTTTTTTCATTATTGTTTTAGCTTTGGGTCTCATCATCTCATTCAATGTCCTTTTTGGACCCATCTTCTTTTTCTCATCTTCTGTTTTCTCATCTTCATAATTTTGTTCCCCACGTATGTTCGTGTGTCTATACATCTAAAGCATTCTTTTTGACAATATTGTCATAGTTAATTATTTATATGCTTACATTACTAATCATGATCTAGTATAAAAGCATGATGTACACACAATAGATTTTAAAATAGACCCACAACATTCGAGACCCATCACCCATCTAACCAATACAATTAAAAACCTTAAAAGATTACATTTTCATCATATACCATAATATTTCTTTTAGAACGGATCTCATGATTGAAAAGTTAGGCTTATCCTGAAATCTAGAACAAGACCAAACCAATATATATGGTAACAAGTGCCTCGATGATTATGAGATACATACCTCTCATCATCACCTTCTTCACTTCACTAGAAAGGCAGAGGCTCATAGATTGATATGGCATATAAATGGATATTACAGAGGTGAAAAATTAGATTAATTATGATAATACACAATAATAATACTATACCATCAAATCTGAAACGTAGTTCCAAAAATAAGTAACCCCAAAATCAAAACAGAAAGAAAAAAAGAGAAAATGATGAGTTCGTAGAGTTTTTTATCAGAAACATCTTCTGGTGTTTGTTGTTTTTTACTCTCCTTCTTTTTTCTTCTATATGACCAAAGTAGTAAGTACTAAGCATCATCTTCCTTAACCCTAGAACTTGAACCTGACGTCATACCAATCACTTGTGTATGCGTAAATCTTTGCAACTGTATCATTCGCGCGTAGATTCCATCAGGATGGTTCTTGAGAAGATGCGAATGCGATCCTTGTTCAGCCACTTTTCCATCATCGATGACAGCGATCACGTGTGCGTTCCTGATTGTAGATAGCCTATGAGCCACGACTATTGATGTTCTACCAGAGCAAGCCTGGTCTAATGCTTCTTGGACTGATCTCTCGGACTCTGCATCAAGAGCGCTTGTAGCCTCGTCAAGCAGCATGATCTCTGCTTTCCTCACGAGGGCACGTGCGATCGCGATCCTCTGTTTCTGTCCTCCCGAGAGCTGAACGCCTCTCTCGCCAACATACGTTTTGTAACCTTCTGGTAGCGCGGATATGAATTTGTGCGCACTGGCTAGAGTCGCGGCTTGTATGATCTCTGCTTCGGTCGCACATTCATGTCCATATGCAATGTTTTCGTAAATGGTAGTTCCGAACAAGCACGGCTCTTGAGGGACTATGGCTATGTGTTTCCTTATGGCTTTCAGGTTGTATTTCCTTATGTCTTTCCCGTCGATCATGACTCGGCCTGAGGAAGGTTCGTAGAATCTCTGGATGAGGGAGATAACTGAGCTTTTTCCGCACCCGCTTGGACCCACAAGAGCTAGGGTTTTGCCAGCTCTAGCACGAAGGCTAAGGTCACGGAAAATCTGGATGTCTGGCCTTGAAGGGTAAGAGAAATCGATATGTTTGAGCTCGACTTCACCACGTAACCGGTCTGGGACCGGGGTGGTATCAGGATCATCAGGTTCAATCTCGGTTTTCCGGTCAAGAAGTTCGAAAACAGACCGCATAGCTTGACCACCTTTGATGAAATCAGGAGCCAGTGTGAGTGTCTCTGCTGCACCATTGGCTGAGACCATCAGAACCATGAAGACTCTTATGGTTTTGGAGAAGTCAGAGATGCCGTGTTTCACAAGCCATGATGCGTACCATAGCCCGAGAGCATAAGATGCATAAAGACAGAACTGAGCTACACCATAACCACTTCCAGCGATCTGTCCTTTCCAGAAGCATCGTTTCAATGGTGGTTCGAGGTTTGCAGTGTAGAGACGGACAATCTTTGCCTCCGAGTTAAATGCAGCAACTGTCCTGACATTAGCTATGGCTTCACCAGCAAGCTGCGTTCCCTTGGCATGTGCCGCTTCCAGGTCTCCCGAGAAACCAGTCATGAACATTTTCTGTTCAAAAGACAAGACAAAGTTTCAGATCCAAGAACAACAATGAGAGCATGCACATGCTTTAAAAGAACACAAACCTGTAAGACAGTTGCAGCAACAACTACGGGGAAGACTGCGACAAGGACAAGTGCGAGTCTCCATTGTAGAACAAACCCGGCAGTGCAAGCAACAAGCATCAGTGCTGTGTTCTGCACAATAACCGATATTCTATCTCCTATCGCAGATCTCACATTATTAGCATCAAGAGCTAATCTTGCTGCGATTCTTGCACTTTCGTTCTCCTCTTGATCAAACCAAGCCATCTCATTCTTGAGTACAGCGCTCAGCATCTTCTCACGGACTCTCTTGGTCAGATTCTCACCCACAATGTCCCAGAAAGAATGCTGGAGCGTGTTGAAGACAAGTGCTGCGGAAGAGAGACCGATTAAGAGATAACAGTACTTATCAATCTGTTTGATCATGTATTCGTGGTCCGGGTTGTAGTAGACGCTTAAGACTGCACTGAGGACATATGCGAAGAATGCACTAAGGGAGCCACAAATGACAGAGCCTACTGAACCGAGCAAAGCGTATTTCCACTCTGGAGAGTTCATTTTAGCTAGTCGCCAGAATGAATTGGCTTGATCCTTGAAGGCCAGCTTCTCGTTTCTATAGTTTGGGTAGGACGAAGCGTCAATGGAGAGGCTAAAATCAGAAGTTGAGAAATCGGATAGTCTCCGTGAATAAGGTGATCTTCCATACGACGAATTCCGAGTCATTATTGGCGAGCTAACCGAGTTTCTAGCACTCGACGGTCTGCAACAAATAGATTAACATCAGTAACCCAAAAAAAAGCATCATCAAAACAAAAAACAAACACAAAATGAATAAGAGTATACCTTGCGCTACTCTTTCTTGCATTGCTCATGGCGGTTTCGTGAGCTGCTTCTTGCATTTTAATTAGCTTAGCATAGACTCCATTTTCTCCCTTGGAAAAAAGCTCATCATGCGTTCCAATCTCAGAGACACTTCCTTGCTGTAGCACAGCAACAAGGTCAGCTTTTCGAATGGTAGAAAGGCGATGAGCAATGATGAGAGTAGTCCTTCCAATCATGAAACGATCCAAAGCCTCTTGTACAAGCTTCTCTGATTCAGAATCCAATGCACTCGTCGCCTCATCTAATAGAAGTATCGCCGGGTTCTTCAACATCGCTCTTGCTATCGCTATTCTTTGCTTCTGCCCACCAGACAGCTGCAATCCTCTCTCCCCAACCTGACATTATTCACATTTACCACATGAGTATAAACAAACATATGTCTATCTGGATTAAAAATCCATTGGAATAGTGGTTGCTGGTTTTCAAGTTAAAGTAGCAAGAAAAAAAACAAGCACATGAACACTAAAAAAAATTCAACATCAAGACACATGACTAAAACTACTTGTCTGGGTCTCACATGCGTTGTTGACCAAACCCATGTTACTCTGTTATAAATGCTTTTCCATGACCATACCTCTTCTCTCTTTTGACTCTTTCAAAATACCTTAAACTAATGAATAATTGAAGAAACAAAAGAACACAGATTCACATAAACCATCAGACCTGTGTGTCGAAGCCATCAGGTAGTTTGATGATAAAGGAATGAGCATTTGCGACTCGAGCAGCCTCCTCTATCTCGACTTGATCTGCGTCAGGACGGCCTAAGAGTATATTCTCCTTGATAGAAGTGGCGAATAATGCAGGTTCTTGACTCACTAGCCCTATCTGTTGCCTTAACCATCTCAGTTTCAGCGTCTTCAGGTCTTGCCCATCTAGTAAAACTTGTCCTGCAGAGACGATAACACCGTGTTAATTAAAATAACAATGCTCGAACAAAACAGCTTGAAATGTAACAGAATGTTAAGATTGTTAACCTGAGTTCGGGTCGTAAAACCGCTCTATAAGCGAAACGACTGTGCTTTTTCCTGAACCACTGCTCCCAACCAAAGCAATGGTCTTCCCAGCAGGAACAGAGAGGCAGAAGTTGTTAAGAATCTTAACATCTGGCCTTGACGGATACGAAAAGTCCACATTTTTAAGCTCGACAAGACCCGTGACTGAGTCTAACTCCACACCGGACTCGCTGTTACGCTCTATCGTTGGTTTGTGATCAATGATTCTAAAGATCTTTGCAGCAGCAACCTTTGCTTTGGCAAATGCAGCCATGCTCGGTGCTGATTGTCCCAATGCCCTTTAAACAAAAATAAAAAAACTCATCACCATCAACAAACCAATATCAAACCAAATGATAACAAGAGTGATGAACAGAGAAGAGCAAAGAGTTGCTTACAATCCACCAATCATAACGGCGAACATTGTGGCAATAGCGAGACCACCGTTGGTCAAATGGTGGCGAACTAGATAACCACCGTACCAAAGCAAGAGAGCGTAACAACAAAAGACAACGAAGTATGTAGCACCAAGTCCCATTCCTTTAGCTAAACCTGTTTTGTAACCAAGCTTCTGAGCAATCTTCAAAGCTGATGAATAAGCTTGTGAAGCTCTTGATTCTCCAACGAAAGCCATCACTACCCTGATTTGTACCACTGTCTGCCATTTTTTTCAGAAATTGAATCAGACCCAAAAAAAAACCAGATGATAGAATGATCTGATGATTACTGGATTTGACAAAAATAGAAACTTTATTTATTTATTTCTAGGGATTTGTGCACTCTACCTGTTCGACGATATTACCAGCTTGTGAAAGAGACTCTTGACTCTTATTAGATAGTTTAGAGAGAGTAGTGGTGTGAATTCCTCCGATCACAGCAATCAACGGAACCACCGCGAGAGTCACTAAAGCTAGTTGCCACACCGCAGTGAAACCCACGATGAATCCAGAAACAAAAGTCGCCATGTAATGGATGAAATTACCAAGCTGAGATTCCCAAAAAAAAACAGATCAGATAAGGAAGAAGAAACAAAAAGACTAAGAATTTGAAGATTCTTACTTTCTCACTAATGGCGTCTTGAACCATAACAGCGTCGGTGTTAATGGCGAAGACAACATCTGAAGTTCGAACTTCTGTATCAAAGAACTGAATGTCTTGATTCAAAGCTGCTTCTAAATACTTAATCCTCATCTTCGTTGTTTGTCTCTCTCCACTCCACATCCAACACGAAATCTCTGCAACAACGAAACCATATTTAAAACCGAATCAGATCAAGAGAACAGTATAAAAGTTTAGATCTTTAAGTAACTTTCTTCTAACCTGCCCAAGAGGAAGCCCAGATTGCAGCACCAACCACTAAAAAGTAAAGCGCATACTGCAATAACCAAAAACAAGTTAGTGTTTTCAAAGATTGAAGATGAAGAGAAAGAAATAAAGTTAGTACCTTGAGAACTTCTTCCATCATCTTTTCAACGTTATTAGAATTAGAACCAAAGGAATTAACAAGATCGGCGAAGAATCGAAGAAACAGAGGTAAAGAGCAGCCATGGACAAAAGCACCAACAGAGCCAATTCCCATCAATACATAATCTAATCCGTCGGCGAATCTGAATAGCTCTTTAAAAGCAACTCCACGAATCTCTGCTTTCTTAGGCTCTTCCACCACTAGTGTCGGCGGAGGAGGAGGAGCACCACCGTCATTATCCATTTCCGGTGAGTTTCTCTGGAGCTTCGTGAGTTGTTGTTGGTGTTATGAGGGAGAAGCTCAAGGCCTTGCATTTCGGACCAACGCCATTGTTCAAGTGACTTAATTTCTTCTTCTTCGTCTACTTTTTTCTGATCAGATTGTTGGGACATTTGTGTAGATGTTTTCTTACTTTGCTTTATAGAGAACCTCAAAAACCACAACAGCCCTGAAGAAAATTAATAAATAAATAATATACTATTTTTTAAAAATCTTATTTTGTTTTCTTATTAAAATAAAATAAAACTCAAGACTATAAAAATCGAATAGCTTCTTCTTCACAACACTTATTTTTATAATCTTCCATCTTCAGTTTTCTTCCGCTCTATATGCTTTCTTTAATACTTTACTAATCCCACTCTTCATTTGTTTTGATTTATTTCCTTATTTATTAACGTTTTTTACCGTTTTTTAATTATTAATTATGTATAATTTGCGATTAATCAGTCAACTTGTGTACTGGCCAGTCAATTTGTGTATTTATTCTCTTTATTACCAACTTAAAAAATTTAATAGAATTACCAAAATTTGGATTTTCGTGTAGTGATTTTCAGCCCACGCTTGATGTTTTTATTTCCTTTTTACACATTTGTTTCCATGTTCTTGGAATCGTTTGCTTTTTAGTGGGTTTTTATTTTGTCACACAAAAAAAGGAATTAATACTTTAGTAAATTGTTATTTTTTTTTCTTCGGTTTCTTGTTGCGTAGAAAACAAAGAAAGTGACAGATGATGGAAGAGAGAGAGATTGATGGAATCCGACATAGAACACTGTTAGAAATTGGAGATAAGTTTTTTTTGACTCCCAACAGTTTCTGCTCTTCATTGGTCTCAATAATCTCTCTATATATCTTTTTTATAAAATCAGGGAAAAACAATAATAATTACCGTGAGGTGCAATGATAAACGATAATCACATTAAAAAAAAAATATTTAGCATCAAAAACAAAAAAGAATATATATATAATCACTTCTTCTATTTTTTTAGACCAAATTTGGTAGGTACAATTATTATCGATTATGATTGTTCGTTAGATCTTGGAAATGTGTACAGTAGTTATAAATCATGACACCAACTACAGAAAATTACTGGATTAAAAGTTAAAACCATTTTGTTAAGTGGTTTTATTAAAATGTATTGGCAAATTATAGATGTGATTATTGTTGTGTAGGATCTAATTAAATAAAATTACATTCAAAATGTCAAACAGTCAACGTTTACAAAACTGTGGATGGATTCATACACAAGTTATAGGTACCTGCAACTTCTGTTCGGTTGTTTTTAAACTATTGTCTGAAAGTCTTAAGTGTGAAATATTGTTACAACTACAAGAGAAATGCACCCCAAAAAAAAAAACAAATCAACGATTAAATGTTACACCTACAATTGCAACTAATCATATAAGAATTTCTATATAAGTTTATTTTTCATATAGATAAACAAATCTCTTTTGCTATTTTTAATCAGTGTTTTTTTCTTTGAGAGTAATAAGCAAACTTTGGTAGTTGAGTTTTGTTGTACATTGAATTATTATATGATAAAGTACAATTGTATTTTTACTATCTCAACTTTTTTAGTAGTAGTTTGTTTTGCCTTTTCTTTTTGGGATATCACATTCCAATGAGCCCAAGTGAAGAAGGGTTGCTCTGCGAGTGTGTAAGAATATATATATGTTCACACAATAGTTCCCTTTCCTTTAATTATGGTCTCAACTTTAATTATTAGATATTTTCTAATTGTATTAATCACAATTATAAAACATCATTAACAAAATAGAAAAATTGGGGTTCACATTAACCTGGTGAAGAAAAACGAATCTAACCGGTTTAGTTTAATTTAAATGGAAAAACGAAAGTCGTGATAGTGAATTATTTATGTGATTATTTAATTAAAAAGAAATAAAATCAGAGTCAGAGTAAGACACTGTGGTACGGAAATTAAATAGTAGTATAATATAATGAAAGCCATCTTTTGTGGGAAAGAACTGCTTTAATCACGCCTCTAGAGATCCAAATTTAAATTGTCTCCTCATTTTCTTATGCAGAAGAAATCTTTTAATTAGTAAATGTCAAGAGTACAATGACGAGTGCAACTTCTCTATGATTTTTTTTGAGATAATTAGCAAAATAAAGGGCATATAGTAGCTGATTGATTATAACGGCTTAACAATATTGTCATATAATCTTTTTAATTATGTGTAATACGTATGCAAAAAAAGAACTCCACTCTCATCATAATAGTGAAAAAAAAAACTTTTAACTATGGTTTCACCTGAAAAAGCCTAAAAACAATGGATTATGTCGTTGATCAAAACCCTTGAAATAACCATGTAACACTAACAATGAAGGTGGATTTTCATAGTCATCTTTCCTGTTTTCTATCACTCTGACATTTTTTTTTTTGGACTAAAAACGTTTATTTTGGAAATGTAATATATATTTTTTTTACTCATGCGTAGAAGAAAATTTATTTCTGAATTATTTTCACCTAAACTAATTTCAAGAATCGAATCTGTTTGTTAACCGAAAGTCACGTCGGTGATTTTGCCCGTTTGTTGAAAACAAAACCTACCCTACTTTTTATTATCCTAATTAATCATTTTGTCCAACTAAACGAAATGGATTTGGTTAAAAATCCTTTGTTTTAAAAAGTTACTACAGTCATTGGCCCACTTGGTTTTTCCTAAACAGTGAATGGAGACAATATTCGCAGACTGCAGAGAAGCTACTACGATCCTGACATTAGGGTTAACTTAGCTACTACACCTTCCATGACCTTGTCCCGTTGAATAGAGCACAACGAAAAACCTGACTTTGTAAATAGAAGTTATATTTGGTGTCTTGTAATAATGGTGTCGTAATTTCAAGGAAATCAGTCTATTTATCCACGAGATCAACACATGTCCTCTGACTTTGATGCATACTTTTATCTTCACTTACACAAAAGTCACTGATGTTAACATAATTCACGACGGATTGCCTTCAAAGATATTATAAAAGTTAAATATCATTCCATTGTTACTTCAATCACCTGAATCATAACTAAACCACTTTAATATTTTCGGATGCTTCTAAAACACCACCTTTTTAATATGTTTAAATAAGACGTTAAATTTTATCAGAACTTTAGGTGATTGTGAATATGCTATATAAGAGACCTTCCAATAGTAAATTTTCATTATTCATCAAACAGTTTTTTACAACACAAAATTAACTATTTAAGCCGTAGGTAGAAATATGGATATGTTACGTACGGTGCATGTCAAACAAAATAAGGTTAAAATGACAACACACTAAAATTAACTTCAGGGAGACTCGAATTGGTACATAGGACACTCACGTAAATGGAAAGTGGTAATAAATTGAAAGTAAGGTAATTTCCGACTCTTGCAATCAGATCCGGTCATTACTTACATCTGAAAGATTGAAACACAGAAAGTAATATCGTGTCCGTGTGAATATAAATGCAAATACGTATTGGTTTTTGTTATAGACACATATCCATGCAAACATATTGACTTATCTTACCGGTTGAGATTGACTTCACCACTTGTACTTGATGATTATTTAATGCGACAAGGTGGATTTTCTTTTTCATTTTATTATATAACTATAATTTCCGAAATAAGTTTTATTTTTCTTTTCAACCACACATTTTACAAAAATAATATTATCAAAACCAAATAAATTATCGAATAAAGAGAAACGAGTAAACTCGAGTCTATATACAGTTATTCCGAACGGATTTTAGACCAACAACAAAACCAAAGAACTAACGTATTTTTTTTTTGTTCAACAAACCAAAGAACTAACTACTCCAATATTATTAGCCATGCCTTAATTGTGGTTCGCGAATTCAAGCTCCAGTTCCTTCTTCATAGCAAACTCGATATTACAGCAACATATTAGTCAAATTGAAGGTCATTCATCAATTCTAATCATATTTTATCTTAGTAATCAGAGATCATGTGCTCCTGCATAGTCTCTATTCAGGAAAGCTATTATTAAAGTAAATTATTAACAACTAAGTATATGATAATATAAAGTTATGTGGTCCAAATTCCCTCCCCAAACAAAGGGATTATATATAATTTTCGGTATCTTTATATTAATAAGATCGGTGACACAGAACAAAAAGAAGACGCATATCACACACTCTTGGATATATACACCAACACATACATGAGTGTGAGTGGTATTTGTTTTTGTAGAATTTGAATTAGAGACAAAACAAAAATACTCGAATGCCCACTCAAGTACCTCTATTGAAAAGTGGTGGACGTGACACTCATTATGCCCGAATTTCCTTAACTCTCTTGATGACATTTTTCATTAATTTAGGGTTAATCAATTGTTTAATTATGTACTTAATTGGTTTTAATAGCTTTTTTTTTTTGGTTGAAACTGAAGTTCGTATGGTTAGAAACTTAGAATTACTACTATTTTGAGGCAGAAAAAAACTAAGATTCATGAAGTCAACGCATTCTTCATTAGTCAAATGATTCCAGATAATCACATCCATCAAAGTTTTAAAAATTGATAATTTAATAGAATAAATGAGATGAAGATTAGTTGATTAAAATTTTCTGTTGGCAAAGAAGTAGAAGACATTTTCTTACACTGTTTTAATGTTTCGAGGACTAGCAAATTAACAATTAAATCTATCAAAAGTCGCATTCATTGATTTTGCTGTTTACACATTTATTCCTTTTGACTTTCTTAGAGGAAAACTTTAATAAAAAACATTTTGAAATTACGCGAATCTGAAGTAAAAACTTCAATTATCTCATTAACAAGAAACTCTACGATTATTGACTCAGTCAAATTAGATCCAAACTTTTTACTTGAAATCTGAACAATGAGATAGGAGAACTCACATTGCTTTGTCGATCCGATAACAAGGACAGACAGTGTGGAAAAATAATGATGTTATTATAAAATAATTCAATTTTCTCATGTCATATCGTTATTAAAGTTTAACTCGCAATAAAGCTTCTAAATTTAGGCATAGTCACGTTTGTTAGTTATTTGGTTATTGTTCGTCTACGTTTTCGCATGTAAGGAAATAGTTAATATTTTTGTTACTATATATTATGAAATTATTTCATGGATTGCATTATGGACTCTGTCGATGTTGAGGTATTGCATTGTTTCCTTTCGAGATGGTACAATGGAGACAGCCTCGCCTTAGCAGCAACCTATATGACTAGCTAGAACGTGTGAGGGATATTCACGAGTGGCGAATCCCATCTACTGAGATTTTTTATTGTTTAAAAAAAAAAAAAAACCAATGTCTAACTTTTGTAACGGCACTGAGATTTTTGATTTTAGTGGAATAATCCCCATAAAAGTTAATTATGAAGGGAATAAAATAAAGCAATATGACGACAAATGAACATTGATTCGCCAGCTTATGCATGGAAAGCATTTGCAAAACTGATAATACCATATATAATGGAATTAACATAATTTATCTATGGGGTTCAATCTTAATTATTGCACTAAAAACAGGTATGACTTCCATTTTCAAAATTTACTATGTGCAATCGATGAGTCTGAACATTCATTTTAATTACGAAAAATTAAATTATTTATATGTTTTATATTATAAACCGTAGGAGTTACAAACATTTGGCCCATAATTTTTTCTGGAGTCCAGGACAACCCAAAAACACCATTTGTTATTTTTATACACACATATATAACCATAGTTTTCAAATTCCTAATGCTAACAAATTTTATAAAAGAGTATATATTTATCGGTTGGCAATATTTAAGAAACTGGATTAACTCGTATCTGGTGATTAATAAAGAGGTTGGAAATATAGTTTTCATCATTATTCTTTTCAGTATAAGTTCTGTTTTTATTTTCTTTTTCAAAACGAAATTTATGATGAAAACAAATTTATTAAAGAAACTAAATTAACTGTTTAAGAAAAAAATGATATGAGCTAAATTATTAATAGTGAGTCGATCAAATATAGATAAACTTATGCATAAACTAAAGGGA
>Ga0041059_1002807_pt1 | contig 12606 bp, 9 predicted proteins | sample AraColnosormetaG_FD_56232 | JGI IMG/M metagenome (GOLD analysis project Ga0041059, IMG submission 56232) | Arabidopsis roots microbial communities from North Carolina, USA - Col MF nosort | ecosystem: Host-associated > Plants > Roots > Unclassified | place: USA: North Carolina | collected 2013-09-02 | reverse complement strand
TCAATATATTTATCAGATTTTATATGACTTATTTTTTTTGAGCCGACATATAAGATCTTTAGTCAAGTTAGAGGGTTTTTCATTGAAAGTTATCTTAAATCGTAGGCTTTAAATTTTTAAATGTGAAGAAGGTTCATCTATTGTTTTGACTTTCAAGAAAATTGGTAATACATGCATTTGCATTTTTAAAAAACAAATACTGAATAATTTATGTTTATTTTTTTGGAAGAAAAACTTACTGTTTCACAAAAAAATAATTTAAAATTAAGTGCATAACTTTTAATCAACTAAAATGTCTTTGTAAAAAACATTTTGTAAACATCAAAATTGCTATAATTAATTATTTTGAGCGATATATTAACAATTATAGATAAGTTTTATATATAATTTAATATAAATATTATTTTATATTCAAAACTAAAATCGAATATATAATACACGCATCGCGTGGACAACTTCTAGTTAAAAATAAATTTTAGTTTTGTGGTATTTTTGGAAAATCAAAACTTACAGTGATATTTCTAAGAATTGCGTAAGCGGCAAAAAACACAAACTTTGACGTGTTTGTTTTATTTGCGGGACTTTGCCTCATAGTGGTCCACCCCACTTACCAAAAAAATCCATGAAACATACTTATTTTCATAAGTATTTTTTTAAAAATCCACTTATATAAGTATCTAAAAAATATGATAAATCCACTTATATAAGTATAAATCGTCAAATTAACAACGCTTACTTTTATAATTTAAAACAAAAATCAAGATTAGAAAGCAGTCGACGAACCCCCACACAATTATTCTGATTCATGTCCGGCGGCTAGAATTTTTTTTGTTTTAAAAAGATTAATGAGAAATTGTAATACTTTACATATACATATGAAGTACGAACAGTACAAGCTTGTTCCCATCTCTTTCTTTCTTCTTTCCTCTTTCTCTCTCAGTCTCTTCTTATCTCCCTCTCTTCTCAATCGCTTGGTCTCTTTGAGAATTGAGATTCTTTTTGGTTTGTCCCGAGAAGAAAAAGAAGAGAAATGGGTTTCTTTTTCTCGACCCGGAAAGGTCTTCTTCTCATCATCTTCATTTGCTTGGATATTTTCGGATCAAATGCTCAACTTTTGCCAGAAGATGAAGGTTTGTATTACCTTCCTTTTTCTTATATTTACATTGCAATTAACTTTCTTCAATTTTACTCTAATTTCTAAGAAAATTAATTCTATGCTTCCTTCTTGATTTAAACAAAAAGAAAACTTAATCGAAAGAAAGTTATCAGTTGTTAAAAGAAAAATTATATTTTTTGGTGTGGATATTGGTCGTCATCAATAAATTTGTTGAATGGTATGGGTCATCATGAATCATAAGATCCATAAAATTATCTAATCTATTGTAGGTCAATTTGTAAATGCTTGACTTATTTAAAGATTTGCTAGTTCTAGTATATCATACATAATTTACACATTCCGATATTATATAATCTTTTTACAATAAAAAAATTGATTGGTAACACAAAATTCACTACTAATTTTGGTATCCGGTAGAAGAAGCGGTAAATGATATCAAAATAATTAAAAGTGATAAACCGTAGTAAGAGAATCCAATAGAAAAGAAAAAAGAAATGATGTTTTTGGTACTATTTTGATGATTAAAACAGTAAGCCCGTGTCTTCTTATTAATAATTGTATTTCAATACATGTGCAATTTGGCCAGTTAGGTCAAAAATTTTACTTAAAAGATCGATAGAGACGTTGAGACAGAAATGTTTTTTATTGTATAGTATTTATCTCTCATTCTTATTCATTTTGTTGGACTTTCATTATTTATTATATCAAAGTTCTTACTTTAATTCTCAACCGACAAATTGTTTGACCAATTTTGCACAGTTCAAACATTGCGAACGATCTTTAGAAAGCTTCAAAACCAAACAGTGAACATCGAAAGAACTTCTTGTTTGGACAGAAAATGGAACTTTGTTGCCGAGTCAACCTCCAAGCTACCAACCAGTAACATTACCTGCGACTGTACTTTCAACGCCAGCTCAGTCTGTCGTGTCACAAACATGTAAGTATTCACATCTCTGTAACTTTCATAACAAGAAACAGAGTTAGGGTTCTGAAATTTCTTTATTTTCATCAACAGACAGCTTAGAGGTTTCAATTTGCGAGGAATTATACCGCCTGAATTCGGGAACCTCACACGTCTTACAGAGATGTACGAACCATTTTCCATAAAAGGATCTTTGTCTCTTGATATTTTGTCAATGGATTTTACCAAAATGTGAGGCTTGGAACTTAAGCAATCTTTGTTTGTGGTTTTTTCTTACAGAGATCTTGTGCTGAACTTTCTCAGTGGAACAATACCTACAACATTGTCTCAAATTCCGCTTGAAATCTTGTAACCATTCTCTCTAATACATGTATGGTTCATTGTTTCTGGTGATGATAATAAAGTTATACTGATTCTTGGTTTTGTTTTGGTTTCTACAACTAACAGGGCTGTAACCGGAAACCGACTCTCTGGACCATTTCCTCCTCAGCTCGGACAGATTACTACACTTACTGATGTGTAATGTTACATATCTAATCTTATTTTCTTCAAACCAGAATTGACGATATTCTAATATGGAATTTCTTTTTTGCAGGATTATGGAAAGTAATTTATTCACAGGACAACTTCCTCCAAACCTAGGGAACTTAAGAAGCTTGAAAAGATTGTAAAATCCTTTACTATATATTTTGGTTTTTATCATATACATTGTTATTGTAGTTTTTCTTAGTGCATCATATGGTGTATTTATGATTACAGGCTAATCTCTTCAAATAACATCACGGGTCGGATCCCTGAGTCCTTGAGCAATCTCAAGAATTTGACTAATTTGTAAGTAGAGATACTGTGAAGAATTTGATTCTCTGGAATGATTCTAAAAGCTTCATATGTATGTTTCTTGCAGTCGGATTGATGGAAACTCTCTATCTGGGAAGATACCTGATTTTATTGGAAACTGGACTCGGCTCGTTAGGCTGTGAGCTTACTTCTTCTCAAGAAAAAAGAAAACTGTTGGTAAAGACTGAATTGTTGTTAATTTGCAGAGACCTCCAAGGCACATCAATGGAAGGTCCTATTCCAGCTTCGATTTCAAACTTGAAAAACCTGACTGAATTGTAAGCAACCCGTACTTAACATTTAACATCTTTTCCAAACTTTTGAGCTTAAAAAATCTCTCTCTGTTTATCAGGAGGATAACAGATTTGCGTGGACCAACTTCTCCTTTTCCAGACCTTCAAAATATGACGAATATGGAAAGATTGTAAGTTTTTAAGTTTTAACTTTGACTTGAAGTTAAAGAAACTCTGTTTCCATCAAACCAACATTTGAATATCTTCTTTGCTTATTATGAACTTCATCAGGGTACTAAGAAACTGTTTGATAAGGGAACCTATACCGGAGTACATCGGTACTTCCATGACTATGTTGAAGTTACTGTAAGTCAAAATTCTCTTGCTAGTTCTTACTGCCTAAAGGCTAAATTTTTTGATCAAGTTCTCACATTAAAGTATGTATGTGTGTTCAGAGATTTAAGCTCAAACATGTTAAATGGTACAATTCCAGACACATTTCGGAGTCTGAACGCATTCAACTTTATGTAAGTTTATCAATATAGATGATATTTTTAACCGTGACTTGAAAACTGATTCTTTTCTTGCTTCTTTAGGTATCTGAATAATAACTCATTGACTGGTCCAGTTCCTCAGTTCATTCTTGATAGTAAACAAAACATGTAAGCAAACTAACTAACTACCTACCTCGAGGTTGAATATTCGGTATCATCAAGGTCATTAATTTCTTGATCTGTTTTCAGAGATTTATCTTACAACAATTTCACTCAGCCACCTACTTTAAGCTGTAATCAGCTTGATGTGTAAGCATTCCTTGTTGTTTCATGTCAGTGATTTTCAGCTTATCTTGTTTACATGTTTTTCTAATCAGCATTTTTGGTTAAAACTTTCAGTAACTTGATCTCCAGCTACCCCTCAGTAACCAATAACTCGTGAGTCTCTTTTCCCTTTCCTTTCGGTTCCCGTAAAACCAAAGATTACTTACAAAGAAATAATATCTACTTGTGTAGTGTCCAATGGTGCTTAAGAAAGGATCTTCCGTGTCCTGGAGACGCACACCGTAAGTGGAAAATTCCAACTCTCACATCAAGATTCAAAACATTTCTTGAAAAAAAGAAGCCCTTATAAAGTTTCTTGCAGATTCTTCCTTGTTCATTAACTGTGGAGGAAACCGACTCAAGGTTGATAAAGACGAGTATGCGGATGACTTAAACAAAAGAGGAGCATCAACATTCTCTTCTGTCTCTGAAAGATGGGGATACAGTAGTTCTGGAGCTTGGTTAGGCAATGACGGTGCCACTTACTTAGCAACAGATACGTTTAACTTGATCAATGAATCAACTCCAGAGTATTACAAAACAGCCCGTCTCGCTTCACAATCACTCAAGTACTATGGACTATGCATGAGAAGAGGAAGTTACAAAGTTCAGCTCTATTTTGCAGAGATAATGTTCTCAAATGATCAGACTTATAGTAGCTTAGGGCGGCGACTATTCGACATTTATGTTCAAGTGAGTTTTGCAGAACAAACAAGAAAGTTTCGGTTTTCCTATATCACTAAGTAAATTTGATTTTGGATTCTCTCGTGCAGGGGATTTTGTTGGAGAGGGACTTTAACATAGCACAGAGAGCAGGTGGAGTTGGTAAACCGTTCCTAAGGCAAGTTGATGAAGTTCAAGTGAATGGAAGTACGTTGGAGATTCATTTGAAGTGGACAGGAAAAGGCACAAACGTAATACCAACAAGAGGTGTTTACGGGCCTCTCATATCCGCTATAACCGTCACACCGAGTGAGTTTTCCGTCCAATCTTTCTCAACTGTTCAAAATAATTTTGGACTGAGTGGATGAATGAATGATCTTTATTGCCTGCTGTTATAGATTTCAAGGTTGATACCGGAAAACCATTGTCCAATGGAGTAGTTGCAGGCATTGTAATCGCAGCGTGTGTAGCTTTCGGGTTGCTGGTACTTGTAATCCTCAGGCTAACAGGTTACTTAGGTGGAAAAGAAGTGGATGAAAATGGTAACAAAGAAAACATCATTCTCTTGTTCAAAAATGCTCTTTGTCATTTTCAAGACCTGATTGTTTCTTACTTTCTTGTTTGATCAGAAGAGCTTCGGGGACTCGATTTGCAGACAGGATCGTTCACATTGAAGCAAATCAAACGTGCTACTAACAACTTTGATCCAGAAAACAAGATTGGAGAAGGAGGATTTGGACCGGTTTATAAGGTGATGATTGCTTTGGCTTTACACCTTCATAAGTTCTGTAAGATTGGATTATAAGTATTGATGTGTTTTTGTTATTAGGGTGTTCTCGCTGATGGGATGACCATAGCGGTGAAGCAGCTTTCATCGAAATCTAAGCAAGGAAACCGAGAATTTGTGACTGAGATCGGTATGATATCTGCGTTGCAACACCCTAATCTTGTGAAACTTTATGGTTGTTGCATCGAAGGGAAAGAGCTTTTGCTTGTGTATGAATACTTAGAGAACAACAGTCTCGCTCGCGCACTCTTTGGTTAGTTTTTTCTATCCATCTAAGATAGGCAGGCCGAAGTTCTTGATCTTCAAGCTAAAGTCTCTTGGATTTAACAGGCACAGAGAAACAAAGACTTCACTTGGATTGGTCCACGAGGAACAAGGTATGCATAGGGATTGCGAAAGGATTGGCTTATCTACACGAGGAATCAAGGCTGAAGATTGTGCACAGAGACATTAAAGCGACAAATGTGCTTCTTGATCTGTCTCTAAATGCTAAGATCTCTGATTTTGGTCTAGCGAAACTCGATGAAGAAGAGAATACACATATCAGCACAAGGATTGCAGGAACAATGTGAGTGTTCATTACTTATCTTTTGTAATATTCATCGTGAATGGTTAACACTTACCGACTTAATATTTCATTGATGCAGAGGTTACATGGCTCCAGAGTATGCAATGAGAGGTTACTTAACAGACAAAGCAGATGTTTATAGCTTCGGTGTAGTCTGTTTAGAGATTGTTAGCGGAAAGAGCAACACAAATTACAGACCAAAAGAAGAGTTTATTTACCTTCTTGACTGGGCATATGTCTTGCAAGAACAAGGGAGTCTTCTAGAACTCGTGGATCCAGATCTCGGTACAAGCTTTTCGAAGAAAGAAGCAATGAGGATGTTGAACATAGCTTTACTCTGTACAAACCCATCTCCAACATTGAGACCACCGATGTCATCTGTTGTAAGTATGCTACAAGGAAAAATCAAAGTCCAACCACCACTGGTGAAACGTGAAGCTGATCCAAGTGGTTCAGCCGCAATGAGGTTTAAGGCCTTAGAGCATTTGTCACAAGACAGCGAGTCACAAGTCTCAACCTATACAAGAAACAAAGAACACAAAAGCTCCTCCTCGATGGACGGTCCTTGGGTCGATTCTTCCTTCTCTGATCCGAGCAAAGATGTTAGCCTATTACAGCAAGAAGAAGGAAATTCATCATCTTCGTCGAGGAGACTGTTAGATGATCTTACTGATGTGGAGATTGAGTAATGAATTGTATATATTCTTTTATTCAATCTACAAACACAACAGTATTTACCAACATATCAACTTTCAAAATTGAATCGTTATTACGCTGTGAAATTTCTCTGTTGGATTGATGAGTTTAATTTACTATATACAATATAGTCTTTTGACGAGACTACACAAACCAAAAACTTGCCCTTACATATTTTCAGAACTCGAAAGCATTGTTGATCTGAATGGAGAAAGAAGGTCGAGCAACGTTTGGAAGAGGAGTATCAGCTCTAACAACTATTCCTGTTCGTCCAATGTTCCCATTCCACTTAGACCGACCAAACTGCGGTTTTAGAGAAAAACTGAAATGAGTGCAAATAACAACCGTAGAGAGTATGGAAACAGAAAGAAAGATTAGCTTACGGAAACAGATGCAAATGTTGAAGGATGAGCTGTGAATGCACAGCCACATATCATATTGATATTATCATTCAACGACTGAATAACTTCGGTTTTAATCCCGGGATTGCTTCCACCAAATGTAGAGCACACACTGTTTCCATGTTTGCAAGTTAAAAAAAATAAATAATTTTGACTGTAAGAAAGAAGGCGGGTTTTTAATTTACCTAAGTTGAATTGCAGGTTTCAACATGACACCGGACCTACGCCAAGCCAAGGCTTGAGAAACACCCAATGCCAATGATTTGTCAGGCCAGTTTATCATCGGTGTGATTCGTGTTCCCTGTTTACTCTGTTTCATCAAAGGCGAAAAACAGGTTTTTAAGCTCTTGAATAAAGGAACTGTGACTATACTTGATCATTATTAACCAACCTTGCAAGAGAAACTGAATCTCATATCTCCTGGATATTGACCTTGCGCTTGAAGGAGACCGCCGCATAAAGGAACAAAGACACTTGTCGTCAATCCCTCACCAGAAACATATGTTAATTGTCCATTTGGGAATTGCAAGTCTACAAATGACTGTTTCAAGTGCCAGAAAAAGACAAAGCGTCGAGCATTAGTCCACTATGTAAGAATATAGAAAGGCAAACAAACACACATAGAAAGATTGTTAAGTAAAGACACTTACGCAATCTAAAGGATTGAGGCAGAGCATTGACATCATAAGCCACCTTCGATGCTTTGACCACAAAGCTGGACACAGTGAATGCATACCTTTCTGAGACGAGATTCCCATATGAGTATTACCCGAGTATTGAAATAATAAGCAACTCGAGATGTGAAGACCAACACAAGTGTTGAAGCTTTCAGCATACCTTTCTATCATATCCGTACCAGAGCAAGTGTTGCTTTGATAAATGAACAGGCAAAAGAAGAGTTGAATCGCGCAGAAATAACAGAGGTCCAAGCTGGAGTAGAAAGAGAGACGAGCTATCATCTCTCACAGGGGAATTTGAAGTAGAAGCTTCTACTCTCCAAAGATCTCCCCTGGCTGCTAACGAATGTTCCATACTACTTGTCCTAGTTTCATAACTTGATGATAGCTCAACCGTTCCCTACAAGGAGCAGAAACTGCAAGCTGTAAACAAATTTCACTCTTGGCAGGAACTCCATTAAACTTGATTCAAAACATCAATAATTTCTTCCAGACTCTTATTGATTGAAGCCATAGCCTAAAACAATCCTATTTTCGCAAGGTAGTAGTAATCAGAAAGCCCCTAAATTCCAAAACTTTGCATATGCTCATTCTCAATCTCTAAGAAATCTCCTACATTCAAATACAATCTAGATATCTCTGCAGTAAGAAACAAAATAAAAACTTGAAATTGCAGAACTACAACAAGTACCTTTGCTCTCCTATGTAATCCAATAGTCCTTAAATCGAATTCTGTAACTTTCTCCTCATACACAGTACCAGAGGAAGCAGTATCTGTCTTAGAAAACGCTGAGTTCTCCTTTGTGTCTACATAAGCCCTATGGCTCCTCGTGACAGTATCTCTCTCAGTAGAAACAAACACGTTCTCATCGTGTCGGAACGGTACAGGCAACCTTCTGAAGAACTGCTGAACCATCACATTCAATCCAGAGCCAAAATCAACACCCGCTTGACCAATCTTGTTCCCAATATCAAGAATAGCCGAAACGCCATTGATGGGTTGGTGGATAGAAAACCTAGAATCCCTAATCCCGAAATGCTGACTAGAGAACTCAAGATCAAATAGCTTCGATGGAAATGAAGGTGGGTTGATTTGAATCAAACCGTTAAAGCCCTGAGCAAGTCGGTCAGCTAAGTCTTGTCCATGTCTCTGAACTTCTTCCCAAGCTTCCAAAGATCTTTCCACTGACATTTTTTCTTCGGTATTCAAATCCTCATGCGAGACAAACTCGGAATCTCGGGAGATTTTATCAAAGGATTAAACTTTGCAACTCTACTAAGAGTAAAAAGGTAAGAACTTGAGGTTTAAGCAGAGTGTTTAGCTCAAAATCTCAGAAACTCGAGAAAGCCACAAATTTACGATATCCACTCACTGTAATCAAAATTAGGTTTCAAGAGAAGTTGGAAACTAAAAAGGTTGGAACTTTATGTTTTTCTCTTGGAGAGTTTAACAAAAAATCCTAAGTATGGAGATGCTATGGAATCTAGCGAGAGTGAACTTTAAAGTGAAGAAAGACGCAAACAAATCAATCACCTTACCGCCACGTTTGATAGGAATGCCTGTGGCTCTTGATGATAGGCTTGTTTTTCAGGCAAGCCTTTGTCTCTTCTGAACAAGACCCATTCCTTTCATACTTATCCAGAAAGTTTCTGGCTCAGCCATAAGGTTCACAATGATATTCCTTTGTTCTCAGTGAAAAAATATCTTCTTCAACAGATGATTTAGGGGCACAAAATCGAGATAAAAGCTGAAAACATAACTAACTACTTATGGGATCTGTACCCTTAGCTGTTGCAAGTGAAAGTAGAAGTGAAGGATTTTTCTTCATAAGAGTCTTTTTTGGTTCAACTTCCATTTGCAAGATCACTAGATTGATGTTTACTACAAACAAATATTTGATAATGTTAACTCATGCGAGAGGAGTACAGATAGTTCGGCTTAGGTTCTGAATCTCCGTCAGCAATCTTGAAACTGAGTCTTGTACCTCTTGAGGAACTTGTAGCTTCGGATGAGTCAAGTCTAATGGATATAGTGTGATGACTTTCATCACAACAGACAAGTGCAAGTGCTTTGTTTTGCCATCCCATACACTCTGGTTTGGAAACTTGCACTTCTCTTTTAACACGCATTTCTCGCACACCTATTATGCAACAAAAAAAGACTTGGTTAGATGCTGTTGGTGAGTTACAAAATGAGATAGAGACAGTGTGGTGTGTGATAGGCTTACATTATTCTCATGGATATCGAAAAAGTTGCGCAATGTTTTAGCAGCGAATACCGCCCTTTTTTCCAAACTCGGGCAACCAAAGAGCACAATCTTCTTCAGGTCACTACCTGATAACCACCTGTGTAAGTTAAATTTGAGGTTATAAAAAGCCGTGGAGACAATAGAATGATTGAATCAATTTCAAACTGCCTAGCTGCAACAATAGCTAAGGGGCGAACAAAATACTGCTTCAGGGATGAAGCCAAATAAGACCATACATTTGAGGCATCAACGAATGTATTAATCACTTCTTACATCAGAATCTCTCTACCAATGCGACAACTAGCCTATGACCGAAACACGAGACATCAATTCATCACATAAGATTCCTCATTCCATTAGAACTAGCACTGAACCCCTCCTTTCCCAACTCCACTATACTCCCCAAGAAATGTTAAACATGCAACAATGCAAACGCTAAGCAGTTTCGCACTGTATAGAAATGAACTGCGTACTGAGAAGTTTTCACCAGAACATGCCCAAGTTTTTCATCAGAGACCCATGAAGAACATTTCTCTAAACGAACCCTAATCTTTATCCATCAATTTTCCAAACAACAATTTAACTAAGAGCAAATAAAATGAAATGCTGCAGGGTATGGCAATCAAGACCGTACAAGAGATTCTAAAACTCGACAGTCCAAATAACTCCATTTAAAGCATCTACAAATGTATTAACAACTTCTTACATCAGAATTTCTCAACCAATGCTACAAGTAGCGTGCGATCAAACTACAAGAGCTCAATTCATCACAAAAGATTCCTCATTCCTAAAGAACTAGCAGTGAACCCCTCCTTTTCCAACCCCAACCTATACTCCACACGAAATGTTACATATACTACAATGCAAACTCACTGACAAGTTTTTCAGCTGAAGATGAACATTTTTCACATACATTTTCTCTAAACGAAGCCTAAGGAGGATCACTGATCCAAAATTTTAACAATCTAACAGAATAAACACAATATATGATCAATACAGAAGTAAAAAGATTCTCACTTTGCTATCTCCTGGTAATCCTTTCCAAATCTTTCGGCAGCAAACTTAACAAAAGTTCTAGCATACTCTTCATCAAGATTCCCCATATCCAACTTTTCTCCAGTAATGAAATTAGCCTTGTTCAAATACCCTTCTTTATGCAGAAGCCTCACAAACGACACCATCTCTATAGGAAGCTCCTTATAAACCCTAATTACGTCCTCCTTTTCCTTACTATGTTTCTTTACCTCTTTCTCTTCATCTCCCTTAAACAACTTGTAAAGATTATGCCTTTTCTCGTTTTGCTCTGATATCACAACCTCTCCCTTCTGTTTTTTCTTTCTCACAGGTTCCGATTTCTTCAGTTCTATGAGTTTCCTTTCCAATTCCAAAAGCTTTCTCTTCAACTCGTTGCCTTCTTCTTCTTCTTCTTCGATTTCGCTCGTTTCTGATTTGGGTCTCAATCCAACAGCCTCTTCGAAGAAAACAGAGAGTGGCTTCTTATAAGCTTCTTCCGATGTAAAGTTTCTGGAGACAATCAAAGGCGCGCATTGAGGTTTCAAGAGAGTCTTAAACAAAGTTTGATTTTTGAGAATTGATCTGAGCAGAATCGCCATGGCTTCAAAGGAGTCAGCTTGCGAAATCAATTTGTGAGATTCAGTGATTAATAGTAACCAATAAGCCAGCCATTGGAGCAACCGAGAGATTCTCTAGAGAAGAGACGCAAAGGGTTTTAGAAGAGAAGAAATGATTCTCCAAACCAGAATAATATAGAACATATAATAAACCAAACCATCCGGTTTAATTAAATTTGTACCGGAAATTTAGGTTTCCAATCGTCGGAGTTGCAAACAATGCACAAATTGCACATCGTCGATCTAGAAAATTTTCAAAAAAAAAATTAGACCAATTATCGAGTAAAGGGTGTCAACGTTGCACAGGGGTCATGCTAATATTCTCTGTATCGTTCCAACTTTAGTGAAGGTGACAGTCTCATCTTCGACTCTAATGATTTTTTTTTTTTTGTCAAACCGACTCTAATGATAAATGTTACTCTTTTCACTTGTAAGATAAGCGATATGGGACTTTAAGATAGAACAAGAGTTGAATATTGGGCTATTTTAATGAACTGAATGAGCCCAATAAGATAACTAGTTAGGCCCGTTGAGATATGGAAAGTTTTTTTTTCTGGTGTAAGATATTGGATTAGTCATTTATAAAAAAAAACTTACAATCTCCCCTAATTGGAAAACATGGATTTTGTTATAAAATCATATTATTATTTTTTTGTTAAAAGGCCTTCTTTATAAAATAATATCAAAAGTAATTTACAAATGATTCGAGGAGACGATTTACAGTTTAGAATGTTTCTAAATTGATACAAATCATTGATCCAATATGCCTTCCCAAGTTTGTGTAACCATAGACCAAAGTTAACCATTATATCTTCTTTTTTCAAAATATCTAAAACAATTAATGATTTTTTCACTTTTCGGAAAACAAATCTAGGAAATCTATTTGTATCATTCACATGCATCAAACAGCTTTTTATTTTATGTTTTGGTCACATGTATCAAACTGTTTTCTTCTGATTCATGCATTTAAATTTGCAAATAAAATAATACTCACAATAATATAAACC
>Ga0041059_1002806_pt1 | contig 12615 bp, 7 predicted proteins | sample AraColnosormetaG_FD_56232 | JGI IMG/M metagenome (GOLD analysis project Ga0041059, IMG submission 56232) | Arabidopsis roots microbial communities from North Carolina, USA - Col MF nosort | ecosystem: Host-associated > Plants > Roots > Unclassified | place: USA: North Carolina | collected 2013-09-02 | reverse complement strand
GGGAAACATAATCAATGACACTTAAAACAGATAAAAACCGGTTTTGAGATGGATTACATCAACAGAAAGATTACTTTTTCATTATCAAGGGACAGATAAAGTTGCAACAGAACGATATTTTGCATCTATTGGTAGCCTCTAAATAACTAGAATTAGTATTTGCCGTGGACACCGTGAAAGAACCATCGTGCAGCTAACTCAGTTATCGTAAGAACAAGGATCTACCAGCACAACACACTGCCTAGAGTAAGAATGCCATACGGAGAAGACAGTTTTAAGAGAATATGGGTAAAACTTACGTCTCAAGGTCTGAATCTCAGACCATGCCAGACTAAAGCTGTATATTCCAGGAAGTGAGCCGATCTCAGGAACAGTTGTAGAACGGTTTCTGAAAGGACTTTGGACAACGTTCGTGCTCTCCCCAAGATTTATTGAACTTAAGCAAAACGGAATCCCGTCTGATGACATTTGAAGAGAACAATCGATAACATCAGCACCATCTTTGATAGCCTTTGTATAGGCCAAGTCAGTACAGCCAGGGTAGTCTCCACTTGCTCCATTTTTGGATATAACAAGAAAATCCACTGTGACATGAACCAAACAGAAGATTAAAAAAATCTACCGTTAGTTATTATTGTGCCATGGCATCAATAATGTGGCCAGTAAAACGCATATGAATAGCTCAAATACCTTGTGATGAAGCATTACTTCCAAGATGGGAGAAGCAGTCTGAGGAACAAGAAAAGTTTAAAGGAAAAGTGAAAAATGGTTTTACTTGTGTAGTTGTAGTTTCTATAGCAGTATATGTGATACAGAAGAAGAGATTTACTTACCAACAGCTGAAGATGCTGTTAGTGGGAAATCAGAAAGCAAGCCATCCACGGAGAAATCTCCATTGTCCATGAAAGATAAGTACTCGGCCAATGGATCAAAACTGTAGTTGTATGCAAGATCAAAATCGTTTCCAAAACCTGATGCATATACTTCTAATCCTGCTTTGTGAGCATCTTGAACAAAAGATGTACGGGGAAGCAAGTATTGGCTTTCGATTGGCCATATGTAAGACTTGGGAACAAGAACTCCTGAAGCAAAAGTCTTGAGGAATGTTAGGTTTCCCGCAAGAGATCCATAGGTTTGGTTGGTTGACACCTCAACATCATCTTTTTCAAGAAACCGGAACACAAACTTTGGCCCATTGCGTCCAAAACGCCTACCAATGTTCCGAAAGAAATTCACCTCAGGGGAAGAGAGATAGTCAATAATCACAGTCTTGGAAATTGATAGCAGAAAGCTGCTCATGCTCAGATTATGTTGAGCATAGAATGCGTCGTGCTGAATAAAGAACAGCCGTATTAGAGTGAGCTTTCACTGCAACAAAAAATGGAAAACAACAAGAAACTTACTGACAAAAGAGCTACCTGAACATTTAACCAAAAACCCTCAGGTTTTAACTGCGTAGATATATCTTTAACTGTCGATATCCCGTAACTGTTTCCATCGAATGCCGCTGACCGTGATAATATTCCTTGTTTCACTATGAGAATGATTTGTATGAAGAAGATTCAAGCAAGTTACACCTCAATGAACAGCAGCAATCAAATCTAACAATACTAAAATTTACTCAATTTGATCAAATGTCACAGACAAATTACCCCTAAAACATAGATAAACTAATTAACATAAGATCTTTCTACAACTAGTATCCACTAGTCCAATAAATTAGAATGTATACTAAAGCTCAAAAAGACGCGTGAACTTACAGATAACTTTTGTCAGATCCTTGAAGTTGAAATCAATGGTGAACCAATCCTGAGTAGGGACTCCATTAAGCAAGTAAGAAGTTTTCCGTTTAGGGTAAACATCTTGAATATTGGAAGCATTCATCATCTTCACATCAGGGAAGCAAAGTCCAATTGCATCTTTCGTTAGTTGCACATCACACCAAAGAACAGCACCAGGAACACTAGTCTGCGATACAAAACTGTAAGCATCGAGACTTGAATCTGGCAACAACCCAGAAAACCCACCACGAGCAATGACAAGGGGAGCATCTCCTACAAAAATGGAAACAAAATCCGATGAAACCTATAAGAAAGCTTCGATTTTTCTTTGGATGAAACTCAGAAAACCCCCAAATTTTTCTCTTTGATTTCTATGAAACGATTCAAAAGGAAGCAACTTTTCTACTGATTTATTGATTAACAGTGAAGGGTATTGAATAAATAGGAGAAGAAGGAGATAGAAGACACTAACCAGTGAGTGTTTGCCATGGACTTTTAGATCTTTGAGCAAAGAGTTGAGTAGACAGCAACTGGATCAAAATAAGAGCTAAAAATAGAAACTTTGAAGCTTGTAAGACATGCATTGTTGGATTATCTCGCATGTTTATCATCTGTAACAACCTGAGTTGTCCCGGCGGCGACTTCACCAACTTCGACCAAAAACTGAGATTTACTCAGAGAGAGAGAGAGAGAGAGAGAGAGAGAGAGCTTTTTGGTTTGTGGGATTCGAATTTATATGATCGTTGATTATTTTAAAAGGGAAAACAAAAGAACTTCGACTTTTTGTTTTTGACACATTTTTCCACTTTAAAAAGAAAACATCAACTAAAATTTTATTTTTTTGGTTTTTCATAAATAAACTAAAATGTTTTTCAATGTGTCTCCATATCTTTATTGCAGACAGAAAATATTGGGAGTGTAATTTTGACTCAATTTTTTTTTGAGAATACAAGAGTTTAATTTTCATGGGATAACTAAATAAGTTTTATTTTAAATTAGAATATAATTTTTTGATTGGTTGTCTCCAACCTAGAGAAACCAAACAATTGTTTTACATATATTTGTGTATTTATTTTTTATAGTTATGCGTTCTTCATTTATTACGACCTACTCTCTCTTTGTTTTTCTTTATTACTACCTACTTGTTTCCAAAACCAGCTAAACTATAAGCAAGCATAATAATAAACTATATAATGCATGCAATTGCAATATACATGTGTCAATCATTGGTCTTGTTATAATTAGGATTAGTGTAGAAACGGCTATTAGATATCAATTATATCCCTGCAATTTCTCCCTTAATCACTCCTATAGTAATTGGTGTATATCTGTTTTCCTCTACGGTACCAACAAATAAAAAGTCTACTGCGGGGAACGTATTTGTTTTTCTTGTTTCCTCTTCTCTTCTCTGTATATAAGAAAAATTGTATCATTCTAGTGATACTACCCATTACCCAATACGCATTCCAATAATGGCTACATTTACATATATGATATATGCATATACATATCACATATGAGCAGATTTATTATTTATCTAATATACACATTATATATCCGAATTCTATGTTTTCACGTTAATTATAATATTTACAAGTTTCTTAATTTATATTATAGCTATAATGATACTAGTATCTTAAAAAATGTTGAGAAGGCGGTGGTGGATGATCGATTAAAAGTCAGGTAGGTCCTAGAACATGGTCGTTAAAGATTACACGTGGTGAAATAGGTCGCTGAGTCACTTTTTACGTCATCAAAACACGACCAAACGAAACGATCACGTTCTAGCGTCTTGGCTGTTGCAACCGGGACCGTTACTCAGTAGAGTGTTTTATTTCGATTGGTTCGAGTCTTCACCAAATAATTCGTTGTAATAAATATTGAGTTTTCAAGTTTCATAATTTTATATAAACAGAATAAAGAACAAGAGGTAAAAATAAATTAAGGAAAAAGAACAACAATTTACGCGAGTTAGTTAGACCCAAAAAAGAAAAAAGAAAAAAATCCCCAAATCCGGTAAGAAAAAAATACATGATGAGTTAGTTTTGGGCCCTAAAAAGGCCCAAGATGCAGTACAATTCCAAAAAGCCTCACGTTTACTCAGTCTGATGACGTTGGAAACATGCCACGTGTCTTTCGTCTCCTCGCCACCTGTAACCACCGCCTTGTTCATCGCAGTTCAAATCTCTCCTCACTCTCTGACTCTTTCCTCGTCTCTCTCTCTATCGTTCTCTGTGTGCCTTCTTCGTTTGCGATTGGTGTTTTCAAAATCGACGAAATCGAAAACATTATCGAGTGAAAAATGAGTATCGGATTAACAGAGTTTGTGACGAATAAACTAGCAGCTGAGCATCCTCAGGTGATACCAATCTCAGTGTTCATCGCCATTCTCTGTCTATGTTTAGTTATCGGCCACTTGCTTGAAGAGAATCGATGGGTTAATGAATCTATTACCGCCATTTTAGTAGTAATTTTCTTCAAAATTTCTTCTTTTTTTTGTTTTAGCTAAAGTTTTGAGCTTTTCTGCTCTTAAAGAACAATTTTATCACTATTTTTGATTGGTTTTGTTGCAAGTAGGGAGCAGCATCAGGAACAGTGATCTTACTTATTAGTAAAGGAAAAAGTTCACATATTTTGGTGTTTGATGAAGAACTCTTCTTCATTTACCTTCTTCCTCCAATAATCTTCAATGCTGGGTAAGCTTACTATGGTTTTGGTTACTATGTTGTGGTTAATGGGTTAGATTACACTATGATGGTGATTGACTGAAGATTTTTTGGTTTGTTGTGGCAGGTTCCAAGTTAAGAAAAAGAAGTTTTTTCACAACTTTTTAACCATCATGTCCTTTGGTGTGATTGGAGTTTTCATCTCCACTGTCATTATCTCGTTTGGTAAAAAATATTTCATTAATCTTTGAATGACTTGACTATATGATTTAAAGTTGATTATCTCGGAGTTGTTACCATCTCTATTTTTGTTGTTTTTATAATGTGAACCAGGGACTTGGTGGCTGTTTCCCAAGTTGGGATTTAAGGGGTTGAGTGCTAGAGACTATCTTGGTAAGATTTTTCACTGATCTATGTTTCTTTTCATTTCTTGTTGAGATGGTTATTACTTATCAGTTTGCGAGAGTGAATGCTTTCTTGTTTTGATTCAGCCATAGGAACGATTTTCTCATCAACTGATACTGTTTGCACTCTACAGGTTCTTGATTTAGAAGATTCTTTGTCTTACTACTTCTTCTATTAAAAGTTTTTTCTTACATTGCATCTTAAACTTTTACAGATTCTCCATCAAGATGAAACACCATTGCTATACAGCTTAGTCTTTGGAGAAGGAGTGGTGAATGATGCAACCTCAGTTGTACTGTTCAACGCCGTGCAAAAGATTCAATTTGAAAGCCTAACCGGTTGGACGGCGCTGCAAGTATTTGGGAACTTTTTGTACCTCTTCTCAACAAGCACACTTCTCGGAATTGGTGTAAGCTATTGAGTTGGCATAGTTTTTTACTCTGTTTGAAGCATATCATGAGTAATCTTAGAACTGTGAATGTCTTGCAGGTGGGGCTAATAACATCTTTTGTTCTTAAAACCTTGTATTTTGGAAGGTAAAAGTACACCAAACTTGCAAATTTTTCATCTCAAGCTTAAGTTTTTTTTTTTTAGTGATAAGATGTGCCTTTATATTGATCTTGTTATATGGTTGCTGACAGACATTCTACTACACGCGAACTCGCCATCATGGTTCTAATGGCTTACCTTTCATATATGTTGGCTGAGGTAATACACTGGTCATGAACGCTACTTTTTAGTTTTCATTTGGAATTGAAGTGCTGCATTTCTCTGTTTTAACTCAATATAGTTGTTCTCTTGCAGCTCTTCTCATTAAGTGGAATTCTTACTGTTTTCTTCTGTGGTGTTTTAATGTCGCATTATGCATCATATAACGTGACAGAGAGCTCAAGAATCACTTCCAGGCAATGTATCAGACAATTGTTTATTCGCTGAAGTCTCAATTTGCAGGAATTGCTTTTGTCTGACTGTGCATCTATATTTTGCAGGCATGTATTTGCAATGTTGTCCTTTATTGCGGAGACATTCATATTTCTGTATGTTGGAACAGATGCTCTTGATTTTACAAAGTGGAAGACAAGCAGCTTAAGGTATAAAGTCGTATCCATTTATCAGCTGGTAGAGCGTTTAGAGTGTTTTGTCAAAACAATACACAGCATTTTGATATGAACCTCGTGTATTTCTTAAATGCATACCTAGAATCAAGATTATCCCAAAGACATCCTCTATGTCTTCTTCTCTCTTGACACGAAGTTAATCGCCAATTAACTGTTAGTTAAGCTGTGGTGGTGACTCGTTGTTTCTGAAATCTCTTCCCAATGAAGACTTGTAACATTAATCATCTTCTTGCAGCTTTGGGGGTACTCTGGGTGTCTCCGGTGTCATAACCGCATTAGTATTGCTTGGACGAGCAGCATTTGTCTTTCCACTCTCGGTCTTAACAAATTTCATGAACAGGCACACTGAAAGAAACGAGTCTATCACATTTAAGCATCAGGTTTAGCTCTTGTTTGTTACAGTTACATTATCAGAAGCACTAAAATAAAAAATTAATAATGGTCCGAGAATGGGAAAGTTTCTGTTATATAATTCTCTCTTTGTATACTTTATAGGTGATCATTTGGTGGGCAGGTCTAATGCGAGGTGCTGTCTCAATTGCTCTGGCTTTCAAGCAGGTTTTTCTCTTTGCACATTCATATTATCTCTAATCTCTATTGTATTACTTTTACATTGAATTAGTAACATTTCCATTATATCTCATTTTGGTATATCTTTCATGTGCCAAGTTCACATACTCCGGTGTTACATTGGATCCTGTGAATGCTGCCATGGTCACCAACACCACTATCGTTGTTCTCTTTACTACACTGGTAAAACAAATACTACCTTAGTATATGGCCCTACTGGTTCTGGTAGTTTTCTGTGTTAAGATCAAAAGAATGACTTCTTTGTCATGTAACAAACAGGTCTTTGGTTTCCTCACAAAACCACTTGTGAATTATCTCCTTCCTCAAGATGCAAGTCACAACACCGGAAATAGAGGTAAACGCACTGAGCCAGGTTCTCCGAAAGAAGATGCGACACTTCCTCTTCTTTCCTTTGACGAGTCTGCTTCCACCAACTTCAATAGAGCTAAAGATAGTATTTCCCTTCTGATGGAACAACCTGTGTACACCATCCACCGCTACTGGAGAAAGTTTGACGACACATACATGAGGCCTATCTTCGGTGGACCTCGTCGAGAAAACCAACCAGAATGCTAGGTATACCCTCCATTATTACCACACAAATTTATACATTTTGCAGCAAACGCACCTCACTTGATCAATAATGTGTAACCGGAATTAATAAGTACATCCGGGAAGAGGTGCCTACAATATTCATCATGATAAGCGAACAATTCTCTCTTTTTGTGTTGCAGAATTGATCCGGGTTCTCCGCGGGGAAATCATGATGAGTTAGTTTTTTTTATAGTCAAGAAAGTAGGATAGTTGGTTTAGCTAAAACAGTTTCTTAAAGTTTTTGTTAAATGTATACAACAAGGTTCTTCTATATACACAAGCTGCGATTATTACTGCGAGTTTGTAATTTATTTGGATCGGAACATAAGACATATTGTAAGACTTCAGATCAGTTGCAGGACAAGTTCGAGTGAAGTCTGCTAGAACGGTCTGTCTCCATCTCAGTTCCTCAAAGCTGCACTTACAGAACAGCAAAACGTAAGCCTTTTTTACTTCATACTTCATATTGGGATCCTACTAGTCTACCGGTTTTTAGTATCTTAATGGTATTTTGATTTTACCTTGGCAAGCAGGAGGGATTGTTGTCAGGCCACATTTGCTCAGAAGAGCCTGGACTTTAGATGGGTAAACCGCTAAAACGGGGAGAACAGACTTGAATCTGCAGATGCATTTCAGATTAGCGGCTTGGAGGAGTTCACAACACTCTTTGATTGGAGATGGCGGGTTGTCTCCAATTACGGCTGGACGACATTTTTCCAGATGGTTTGCGTTGATGTTACATGCGGTAATGCTCGTAGGTTCTTCCATCAACACCAAGGCGGCTAAAACTATTGCAAGAGCTGCAAATTTCACAGTTCTGGTATTGTTCGTATCCATTCTCTCTTGACTATTCCATATGATCCTTAAATCTAATGAGCTTATTATACAAGTTAGATTGAGCGTATGGTATGGGTTGCAGACTCATTAGTCTTCTACTAGTCTAGTCGTCTCTTTTTTTTTCTTGGTTCAACCATAAGTATGATATGGACCTTAAGTCAAGTCAAGTCGTCTTTTGAGTTGAAATATCTGCAAGTTGCAAAGAGACATGTGGGAGACTTATTGGCTTTTTTTTTGCTCTATCTCTCTCTTTTCATAAATGAAAATTTAATAAAAATGTGAGAAACAGAGTACATTTCGACATTACTAGTAATGGATTAAGACAACATTAGATCTAAAAAGTAATGTTAAGATGCTATCATATTGTGTAGTCACTTTCAAATATTGTCAACTACAAATGCCTAGTTATTTTGTTATTTGTCAAATGTATTTTACATCTCTTAATATTATGATTTGGGTTCTTTGCACGGAAGATACATAAGGAGTCAATTTTTAAATACTCAAGAAAGTAGTACACAATGGAGTTAGCAAAAAAACAAGTACTTTATTTCATTTCATTAATAGTAGAACATGGTTCATCTATATAATAGATAAGGTGACTGAAAAATCACTGCAAAGTTGATATTTATGCGAATCAGAACAGCAAAAGACATATTTATAGCTTAGAGACTTCAGGGCAAGACAAAGTCTGTGGGAGACTGGGCCTGACTTCAGCTCAGTTCTTCATGCTGCGTGTTACAGAAGGAACAACAAAACAAACGTAAGATTTTCTCTCTTTACATAAACAAGTGAGAAAATCCTGAGGTTACTTTGATTTTTTACCTTAGAAACAGGAAGGACTGTTTACACCACAATTGGCAAGAAGAGGCCTGACTCTAGATGGGTCTATCCCGACAGTGGGGAGATAAGGCTTGTACGGGCAGAGGCATTGTAGATTAGCAACTCTGGCCACTGCGCAGCAGTCCGGTCCCGGTGGTGGAGGGTTGTTTCCAGTGACGGCTGGACGGCATTTCGCCAAGTCGTTTGTGTCAATGTTGCAAACGGGAATGCTTGTAGCTTCTTTCACCATTATTGCAGCTGTTAAAACCATCGCGAGAGCTGAAAATTGCATGAGGATTCTGGTGTTGTCCTTACCCATTCTCTCTTTTTCTAATCCCTTATTCTTTCTCACTCAACTCTGTTGTGATATGTGAAACTCTTACATGTAATGAGCTTATTATACAAGGAAAGATTAATGAGAAGTGAGAGCTAGTACAAGGTAGACTCACGGGTATTTTTAGCCAAGTCGGTCGTCTTTTGAGTTAAATTGTAACAAACAGACAAATGTGGTAGACTTTTAGTCTCCAGTTGGTAAATTACAGAGCTTGTTCCTTTTGCGTGACTAATGGCTTTTGGTCGTTTTATCTTGTTTTGTCCTTGTCAAGTCGTGTAGTTTTCTGTGTAAGAATATCAAGAGACTGTCTTCTTGTCACGTAAGAACAAGTCATTGAAAATGAAACGATCTAAGGAATTTATGAGTCGTTGGAACTTAAGAAGCACCTCTGGATTATTCCAGGCCTTGTGGCATACATAATAACGTTCATAAATAAATTATTAAATTCAAATCTTCAAATCACACACAAACCCAAACCCAAACCCTAACCCTAACAAGTACAAGGATCCAGAAAAGAACAATATTAGACACAAAAGCACAAGGCAGGCCCAGATACTAGCTAGAGCTCAGAGAAGATGTCGAATGGATCCAGTAAGGGACAACAAGCGAGGGTTTACCAAAGCGATCGAACGTGAAGGAACTGTTTGTACCAGAAGCTAGATCGTAAGAACCAAATCTAGGGCCAAGGTAATAGATGGAGTTAGGTTTGAGCCCTGGGTACAAACTTGCCGTGACACAGAAGGCTTCACTCTTGCCAAGGAAGATGCAGAGATCTCCAATATCTTCAGTGTAACCAAAGTCTTTGCTCATCCCATCTTGCCTAAAGACCATGAACCGCTTAGTTTTGCTGTGGAGACATTCCAAATCCCCATCTTCGTCCTCTTTGTGAATACACTGTGTGTACCTAGACAGAGAAACAAGTAGCTCAATATCTCTCTACTCTGCTTTGATTGAGTAAAAGTAGCGAACAATCTTAAATAAATACGTACCACTTGATGAAGAAAAGTTCACCAGAGGGAGAATCCACTAAGTGATTGGTCATGGAACATTTATCCAACATCTCCCAACCTGCCTCTGGAATCTTAGGCAGGTTTCTAAGGCGTATCTCTTTATACTTGATCTCGTCTTTTTTACTGAGATACAGAGAACCCATGTAGAGACCCTTAAAACTCGTAAAGTGGAAGGCTTTGTCTCTCTTGGAGTACATGAGCTCAGAGGCTGGTAAAAGACTGTAACCGGTCTCGTTGTGAGTCCAGTCAGAGTCCCAACGAGGCCTACATACACTTACGTGATAGTCATTGAACTTTGCAGCCACGTAATAGTCGTCTTGGACAGGATCAGACGAAGAGAGACACACTTCCGTGGCATGAGTTGCGGGTTTATAGTCGAGCTTGAGTGATGGTAATGATATGACTCTTGGAGATGAGACACAAGGCTTGTACAGATCCGTGAGATGCACACTAATGTCTTTCTCCTTGAAAAAAGCGACCCAACCTTTCGATGCTCCCAGAAGCGGAGCTCCATGAAGCTCTTTGGGATACTTCTTCTCATTGCCGTACACTTTTTTTTCCGTAGCCGGTTCGAATAACTTGTGATGCACGATTAGGCCCTCCTCTGGAGACCCTCGCAACTTCTTAGTGGTCAGCACCAAGCATGGGGACGGAGGCAATGATGAGAAGAAACGAGCATTGTTCCTGCGTCCCTGTCAATTTCCATGAACCAAACATCGGACTTAGTAACCAAGAATCAAAGAAAGTACTGTATGACATAGGAACAAAGATAGTATCTTACAGAAAGCTTTGAGATTCGGCTGAAGAACAGAGCCATATTTATATATTTTTTTTCTCGTTCCTACGTCCAAAAAAACCCTAATTGCTCTTCTCTCTTATAATTAGAAAACTTTCCAAAGATTGTTTTTTTCTTCTTTCCATTTCCCTCAATGAACTCGAGATGCGAAATCCCCAGAAATGGAAAGCTTTCATATGTAGTTCTCATTTTTTCCGCAGAACCCAACTACATACCGGCCACGCGCTTCAGTTCGTCAGGCCCATTTGGAAAGGCTTATGTTTAAATTGATTTGTTGTTTGAAATATTACATTGTTTAAAAGACCATTATGACTATGTTGTTTTGACTTTGTTATAATGTTTTTTAAATTTAATTGTTTGTGTCAGAAGATTATTTAGAGGAGTAATAGTATAATGCAAATTAACATTACACAATACTAGTACTAAATAACACAAGAAACAAAAGCGAAAAAAATACATTTAAGACAAAAGAAAAGTAAAAAACAATAATTTAAAACTACAACAGAATGATAATTAGGTTACGGTGAATTTCTTTTAAATTAGTACTGGCACGCACAGCAACCGGGGCAAAAACGGCAGCCACCGCTACATCCTCGACATCCGCATCGAATGCATCCTGGGCAACCGTTGCAACCACCATACTCAGGTATTTTGTTCTCCTCTTCCTTGATGGTGTTTTGCTCGTTGCTTTTCCCACTGCTTGTTCCATAGTCAACGTAGTCCATGTGGGTCCCTTGCCCAAAAGAAGACTTGTCCACCGTGGATATCTTGGTCTCCTTCTTCCTATCGACCAAAAAGCCACCGCCGAAGCTCTTGGGGAAAGCAACGTACACCTTCTTCTTGAGCGACCATTCACCTTCTTCGTCTTCTTCTTCTTCTTCTTCTTCTTCTTCTTCTTCTACTTCTTCTTCTTCTTTCTCATCTTCTTCTTCTTCAAGATCATCATCCTGCGAAAGAGGAACTGGAGAGTACCACTGGCTTGATGCCATGGCATGTCCCTTAGACTTAGAAACGGTGGTTTTAGCCACACCACTCAAAGACTTTGATATTCTTCTCAATTCTCATGTTTCTCTGATTTTCTATTATGATTTTTCTCTTTGATTAGAAGATACAAACCGCCTTTCTTATATCAATCTCTGATTACTGGATCAACATCTATTTCCACTGCGGGAAACCTTTACCTTTTACTAGACAGGAACCATAACTGGTAATCTATTTATTCAGGTGTTATAATTTATAAAGATAATAGCATGGTATATCTATGTTTCTTTTAACCATCTCCTTCCAATAACCTTGGTTTTCGAATCTTGTTTTACTTTTATTTGAATGATATACTTAATTAGTTGTATATTAATTTGACCAAAAAGTAAAAAGAAATGAATATATAGTTTATGATATCAGACTAAAAGTTTTATGGGGTATATAACTAATGGTTAACCTCTATTTATACTCTAATTATAGCTTAATTAACTATGTTGGTTGTATACGGTCTTTCTCCAAACCAAATCGTATAATCTATGTACTTACACATTACCAACTAGATTTTAACCCGCGGTATATCGCGGGGACAACTTATTTTTTAAGTTAGTATATATAAAAGTTTGCAAATTAAATCTATTTATTTTTATTTTATAGTTTACAATTGTTATTAAGTAACGTCCTACCAAACCCGTCTCGCCAAATCC
>Ga0041059_1002805_pt1 | contig 12616 bp, 7 predicted proteins | sample AraColnosormetaG_FD_56232 | JGI IMG/M metagenome (GOLD analysis project Ga0041059, IMG submission 56232) | Arabidopsis roots microbial communities from North Carolina, USA - Col MF nosort | ecosystem: Host-associated > Plants > Roots > Unclassified | place: USA: North Carolina | collected 2013-09-02 | reverse complement strand
ATTACAGATGGAGGTGGTGGTGGAGCATCAGCCATAGCTTCAGAGAAAACTCACTTGAAATACTCAATTCGAAAAACCCAGATTGCGCTCTGATACCATGACAAACTTAAGACAAGATGTAGTTTGGTTTATGTTGTCTTGTCTTATTAAAGAGGCGTTAAAACCTTACTTATACAAAGCAAAAGATATAACCTAAAGTATTGCACAAAGGAAATGACTAAACAGGACAAATATATATTGTTGACTAAGCTAACTAAAATATTGACGAGCAATAGCTTCAACACTTTTAATATACCAACCAATTAATACTGGACCCTACCTTCATTTTTACTACTATGGTTATGATTGTTTGCGAGTAAATGATTTGATTAATATGTATTATATGTATGTCGTATGTATCTGTAGGTACAAGAAAAAGTTGGAGCTTGACTCGAGATTTCTATCTGATTTTTATGACGAAATCAAATGTTGTGTTCTTATTTAAAGTGAAAAAATATTTTGTTTTACTAGCCATCAGTGTAGAGTTTTTCTGGATCTATAGTTTTCAGTATAACCTGCAAATTTGAGATTAGCTAACTAAAAATAAATAACACTTTGAAAATGGAAGAGAAATTATGTTAAATGTAAATTGATGAACTTTAATTAGGAAATTTTGTTGTATACAATTTTTTTTTGGATGAAGTATACAATTTGTTTTCATTCAACTGTTTACAGATGAATAATTTGTTATGTGATATGTTATCATAATGTTGACGTGTAAATTATCTTTTTCTTCTTCTTTTTGTTGCTGTTGTTGAAGTTGATGTATAAATTATCTAATAAACTTTATACCTTAAACCAAAATTCTACTCCCTTAATAAATTAGAGCAATAACATGTTACCGTCCGTTTCTTAGGGGTCGTCAAGATTGGTCCGCCTTGGTTTTAGGGGTCAAGATTGGTCGCGATTATAGGCCAGATATATTTAGTAAATGAAAATTTTGGAATGACCCCAAAATGTAAGACCAAGAATACTTGGATTGAAAATTTGCATAATGTTTATAATGTTTGAACATCTGCATCCTCACAATTTTTATAATGTTTTGTTTAAGGGAAGTTTATCAAAGTTTTTGGGAGTAATTTCTTTTGAGTTTCTAACCTATTTCCACAAACGACCTATCAATAAATAAAACTATAATATACCGTAGTTATGATTAAGAAAAAATCAAACATACTCATATAAGTATAAATAAGTGGAGTTGTTATTTTTCTTCAAGAATATGATATTTACTGGTTATTGACGAGAGGAATGGATTCCATATGACTTAATGAATAATTATGATTAGAAGAAGAAAAGAACAGGAAAAAAGCTAATCTTAGTTTGTAGAGTTCAACGTTCAGTTTGGAAAATGGATCAATAACTACTTCGAAAGGTATAAATGTTACTTGAGATTGTAAGAAAATATATTTCATTTATTTCTCGTGAAATCGTACCTCTTTCACTTTTATCCCTTTGTTTCACCTTGAGCTAATTTTTCCTCAAAAATCCGATTAATCATATAACAATAGATATTTTTCGAGTACGTAGAATATAAGTTCAAAATCCGAATCATCAATATTATAAAAACATAGAATGTACATGGTAACTAAAGTAAAATACAGCTGATTTTAACACATTCCCAACAAACTTGACTACTCCATATTTTTCTTCGAAGTCTACACACTTACGACAAATTTGCATTATATGCGTGGCACTAATTTTGTCTTAAAGACTCTATTGCATGATCTCATGCATGCCAATTAATATCGTATCCCACTTGCGGTTTGCACATGCACCGGTTAAATAGTTTTAATATTTGATTTGTTTATCAAAGTATAGATATCAGAATAATACACGTTGTGACTAAAAAATAGAATATTTCGACGATCCTTAGATACTTTGTAAACATAAAATAAAACCTTACTAGAAGTTTAGATGCATGATTTCATCAAAAAATGTTAATAATCATTATTGACTCATGGTTTAACGCTATGAATTAAAACAAATAAGATAAACTTGACGGCTCGTTTTCATATTTCTTTTTTTTTGAAGAGAGGAAAGTTAATTATGTGAGAGAGAGAACGATAGTCAAAATGCTTTTTAATAGGATTATTACTCAACTTTCCAGTTTAAGACAATGGAACCATCAACTGTGTCAATATCGCCATTACACAGCCTGGTAGAAGAATAATTAGGTATGACTTCTGCGTTTCATCAAGTAAAAGGAGGTGGAGCCTACCTTCTTTTTTACTAGTAGTATGTTTTGGTTGTTTACAAGTAAATAATTTGATTCAAGTATAACATAACAATTACCATGTTCAATGAACCTAGCATGTTCTGTAAGATAATTTTGATGAGACTTTAAAGTTGAAGTTACAAATTGAGTAGAGCAAATAGGAAAAAAAAAATTGAATTGTCGAATTTGATTATACCTACTCTTGTTGTCATTTCGTGATATTGAAGAATATTTCTAGGTGGTACATTTATTCAAATAAAACAAATTCTAAAAATTAATACTTGAATTCAACATCATAAAAAGTAGAGGTCAGATATTAAAATGAAAATTCCTAATTGCAAAACCATCTTAAAATAGAAAACATAAGATAGATTCAAAAATATTTCTGTCTTTTTGTTGATGCGAAACTTTACAAACTTCAACACATAATTACATCCTTTATACAAGTAAAGGCTAGATTAGTAATTAATTAATTTCTAATGTCCCTTATGTAATCACTATATATAACGTACATTCTCAACCTGATAATATCACTGAGCCTCACATCTCAACAATGTATACGAGTATATTTTTCATCTTTTCCTTTCTTTCTGTGTCAGAAGCGCTTGTGAGAATCCCGTTGCAGATAGATCATGCCTTGTCAACAAACAATGATGGAGTTCAGTTGAAGAACGTAAAGGACTTTCTGTACTATGGGAAGATCCAAATTGGCAATCCAGGCCAAACTTTCACTGTTCTGTTTGATACCGGAAGTTCTTCCCTTTGGGTCCCGTCAGAAAATTGGCTGGCCAAAACTGAAAACCCTCGCAATCGTTACATATCCAGTGCCTCAAGAACCTTTAAAGAAAATGGTAAGTTTTCGACTGTGTTATTATAGTTTTGTTTTATCAAAAAATTTCTAAATTTTATGGTTGTCTTTATCTTTCATCCCATTTCACAGTTTACAAAAAAGTTTATTCATGATGATTATTTGTATGGTCAAACTAATTTGCTGAAACAAATATATTTTGGTGTGAATTTATTTTGGTCTGTGTGTCAAAATCTGAATTATATATCTATTTAGATTGTATGTGTATGTTCAGTGTGTTAACCTCTCTAGTCTGTGTGTAAAACAGGAACAAAGGCAGAGCTCAAGTATGGAAAGGGTTCCCTCACGGGTTTCCTAAGTGTTGACACCGTTACGGTTGGTGGGATTAGCATCACGTCACAGACCTTCATAGAGGGCGTTAAGACTCCTTACAAAGAGTTTTTCAAGAAAATGCCGTTTGATGGTATATTGGGACTCAGGTTCACGGACCCGCTCAATTTCGGTACATCTGTTTGGCACTCTATGGTTTTCCAAGGCAAAATTGCAAAAAATGTGTTCTCTATCTGGCTTAGACGGTTTTCTAACTCTGGAGAAATCAACGGTGGAGAGGTAGTATTTGGAGGAATCATCCCAGCGCATTTCTCCGGTGACCATACATACGTTGACGTGGAAGGGCCAGGAAACTTCTTCGCAATGTCCAACATTTGGGTCGGAGGAAAAAACACCAACATTTGCTCCAGTGGCTGCAAAGCTATTGTTGACTCCGGAAGTTCAAATATTAATGTTCCAATGGTAAATAATACATCTGTTGGTAAAGATATAAATTGTCGCAAGGCACTTGTTAACTTTCTTTATTTTACTGTAATATTTAGGATTCCGCTGACGAGATCCATAGGTATATCGGAGTAGAACCAAACTGCAATAATTTTGAGACGCTGCCTGATGTCACCTTTACGATCGGCGGAAAGGCCTTCGTCCTCACACCACTTGATGTAAGTGGAACGTACAATTTTCTTTCCTCCATTTTTACTTTCCTTATTTATTATTATATTGGTCTTTTTTTCAAAACTTATTTTCTCTGTTTGTACCTAGTATATACGTCGTTCGCGGAGTCAATGCACGAGTAAATTCGTGGGAAAAACAAATCGTAGCCACTGGTACGTAATAACTAAGAACTCTGTTTTCATCTTAATATCTTTTGACTGGTAGTAACACAATTCATTATAAAGATTTCTTTTCTGTTGAAAATAACATTACAATATCTTTTGACTGCGTGTGGTTTGATTGCAGGACATTGGGCATCCCATTCATGCGAGTCTTTCACACTGTTTTTGATTACCAGAACACACTTGCAGTGAAAGTTGGGTTCGCTAAGTCGACTGATTAGTTTTTCACAAAAGCTAAGGGTTATTGTTTTAATGAATGTTTCTGATATATATCGATTTAGGTGATCAGATGAATACGATCACTAAAGTAAGAAAAACATAACTTTTATCAAATCAAAATATATTGATCTTTATATTCTAATATTTGCCTAATATTATCTCGATGAATAGAGTTATATATATCTTCAAAACAATAAAATGTCTACCAATCAACTGAATGAGAACAAAAATACATGGCGACTTTAGTTTAGGATATTTACAAATTACAAATAATCTCCACTCGTTTGATACGACATCAAATTAATCTCTCCCATAAAAGTAATTAAGCCTGAAGTTGAGCAAAGCACAATTAAGAAGCTCACATACCTTTTACAAATCTCTTCATCGTGATAAGTACAAATCTGAAGGTCTTATACTTGTTTACGAAGGGTAGAGGACTCCTTCCTAAGACAATAGCGATGGATTTTGATTGGACTTGTTATTATCATTCTCGAAACCTGGATCAATTTCTTCGTTTGGTATATGTTGTAACTTGTAAGATTAATTTTGAAACGTTTCGGATTGAGTTCAAACATGTCTGAATTCAAGCCGAATCATCATGCCTCAAGTTTTTTGAGGAGCAACGCATCTCAACTCTCTCGAACTTTACTGAAAAACTTGCCTCAACTCTCTCAAACGTCATTGAAGAACACACCTCGGTAGTTTCAATATCACTCTTTCTCAAGCCTTTTTTGAATCAATGATTTGTGGTTGTGACTTGATTGAACGACACCAATCTAGTCTCCCATTGTTCCTTTGGTGTTATTATCTTTGGCGATTTCGACAAACCTTGTCCGGTATTTGGAATCTGTTTCCACTAGCATTCTCTTCGATGGAGCATTCTAGCAAAAGCTCTTATCTTTCTTTTCCATTTATTAACTCAAGTTTAGTTTTAGGAATTTCTCTCTTTTGAATAAGTGAATGAAAGTTCTTCTATCAGAAAAAAAAAAAATTTAGAGAACAGCAATCTCACATCTATCAAATATAAGGGGTGTTATTGGTTCCTAGTTTACAAAGAATTTTGATGACTTCAATCAATCCATAGAAAGTAAATAAATGAAAGATTCTAAACTATTGCTAGAGAGTTTTTTAAAATCTTGTTGATTAGTATTTCATAATCTTGTAAAGTTTCTCTAATAATTTTTCTGTTTTGATAATATTTTTCATGATTTGTTATAACTTTATTTTGTGAAGAAAAGTTAAAAAATCATGAACCAATAACATAATAATCTAATTCATTAACAATTAGAAATTCTTTGGTTTTAATTGAAAAACACAAAACTTTTACTGACATTATATAAGTATGAATCCAATAACCCCAAATTTATAAAGATTTTAGATTATTTTTACAAATATTAAATGATAAACACAAAACTTTAATAAACTTTTTTTTTTTTTGATTTAATAACAAACAGATTCTACATGACACTTTAAGTTACTAAATCTCTTTTGAAATCATAAACCAATAACATCCCCTAACTTTATATCTATGGTATATTTCCTTCTCCAAATATCAAAGTTTTATTCCTTTTATTGTTTATGAAAATTTATAGATTTGTTACATGTCTAAATATGAACGTCAATATTCTTGTCTAAATTATATAAGAAAAAAAAAGATTTTCCAGGTGTGAGATTCTTGTGTTAATAAGGATGATATACAACTCACCTTTCCAAGTTTACAAACTTATATATATTATGGACATGAATCCAATTCTTCTTTTTCAAAAGTTAAATAAAGAAATTATCTACAAATTAGTTATCAACAAAGAAGAAATTGTCTGTCGTCGGACACATGTCTTTTTAGAGTTTTGGTGTTAATGTATATCTTTTTATTTTTATGAAAATATCTTTTATTGACACGCATCCATATTTCTTCTTTTCAAAAATCATATAAAGAAATAAATTGGTTATTGTTAGATATATGTTTTTTCTTTAAATTAATTGGAATAGGGTCAACTTTGTATTTATCGTTTAGGGGATGTTTAGGTCCCTTATTTAAATAGATGGAGTTTGCTACTTTCTAATGTCTCTGCTCTATTAGTGAGAGAAGATTTCGTTTTGATAAAAAGATTTGAAATGGATCCCCCTTCTCTGATGTCTGATGGCTCAAGCTGGTCCAAGCTTCCTTTAGATCTCTTGATCATGGTTTTCGAACGTCTTGGTTTTGTAGATTTTCAACGAACTAAATCAGTGTGTCTAGCTTGGCTATATGCTTCACGAATGTCAGCGCCAAACAAGCAGATCCCTTGGCTCATTATGTTTCCAGAAAAAGGTAAAGATTTTTGTCTCTTGTTTAATTCTGAAGAAAAAGAGAAGATATATAGGATTCAAAATCTTGGTGTTGAATTCGCAAATAGTCACTGTTTGGCGATTTATGGAAGTTGGCTCTTTATGAGAGATCCTAGATATAAGCTCTATATAATGAATTTGTTTACTCGTGAGAGAATTAATCTTCCGTCTGTGGAGTCTCAATTTGGTAGGATAAAGATTGAACAAATTAACGATGATTTGTTCTATAGAAAAGTTGATGATGAATATGATTACCATCCTAAAAGACACATGATCGATATTAGTGACCATATATTATGGATAGATGATAAGACCAAAGATTATGTGGTTATGTGGTCATTCGAGTGCGGATACACATATATGGTTTATTGCAGAACTGGAGATAATATTTGGAATTACCGCAGTCTTGATATATCGACTGTTAACATAGTATACAAAGATCATAAGATGTACTTGTATAGTTACACTCGTGATGTCAAAGTCTTGGATTTTTGTGAAGATATTCCGCGACAAATCTTTGAAACGCAAGTTAATTATGATATATTAATGGAAAAAGGATTCAGAAGTGACGTTGATGATGTGTTGAATGATAAAAAGGAACATCTTGTAGTCACATTAAATGGAGATGTCCTTAGAGTTAAGAGCAAAATATGGGATAATAGTGACGTTTGGTCCTTCTGCATCTACAAGTTGAATTCTTCTAATACTTACTGGGAGAAACTCACTTCTTTGGGAGACGAGGCAATACTTTTGGATCTAGGTATCACTGTACTTGCCAACACCATCGAAGGAATCAATAGAAATTCAATATATTTCAGTGGTTATCATCGCCCTCATTATTTCAGATTCGATCATGTTTGGAGTGAAAAAGATATTTGTGTCTTCAATCTTGACACACAAGAAGTTGAAAGACCACATCAAAGTATTTGTTCGTCCATTCAAATATCTGGTGCACGATGGTTTGTGCCAAATTTCAAACATATATGATTGATCTCAACTTTATTGTATCTTTTCAATGTTTTTTTTTTATGTTTGATTCCCTAAACCTAAACACATCTATATTGGATATGTATCTCTTTTCTTTTGCAACTGTGAAAGTAAATTAAACATATCATATCATATATATAAAATATAATGTTTAAAACTTATATTGGAATAACATCAAATTTAGACCACATCATGAAATCATTATGGCCTTTGGTTTTCAATTTGATCCATATCCCTATAATTTTTAATATTGAAAGGATTTGTTGAATGTACAATTTTCATTTTTTCTAATATCGTCTTTAACATTTGGTGAGATTTTATTGGTGAGTACTGTGTAGAGATGAAAGAAAGAGAGTGCTTCCGAGAGTGGAAATGATGATACTCTAAACATCTTGTGAAGCTGAGCTCATGGCTGCCATAGAAGCATCAAAACAATCGGTATAGCTTCAAGAGCTTCTTGGGGAAATTATTGGAGAACCATGCAAGAAGGTGTTAATCTTGATTGATAACAAGTCCGCAATTGCAATCACAAAGAACCTGATATTTCGTGGATGAAGTAAATATATTCACAAGAGATATCATTTCATTCAAGTGTGTGTTGAGAATGAACAAGTGGAAGTAGAACATGTTCCCGGAGACGAGCAAAAGGCCTACATTTTACCAAAAGCTCTTGGGAGGATCAAGTTCAAGGAGATGAGAATTATTGTTGGAGTTCAAGATGTGGTGAAATGTGACTTCAAGCTTAAAGAGAAGAATGTTGACTTAAATTTGAAGGAAGCTTGAATCATAAGCTAAAAAGGAATAGGATTAGAATTAGACTTTGTATTTAGGAAGTTGTCTAAATATTTATATATATGTTTTCTTAATCTTTTTAGGAAAACTTATATGTATGTCTAATTCTTTTTATATATAAGAAGATGCAAGTGTGTTGCATAACTTATAAGTATTGAGAGATTAAGAGAGTTTAGATTTTGAGATATTTTTCTAAGCTAATAAAAGAGAGTTATTCTTTTATCTTTGTGTTCTTAATCTTCTTTGAAACTATATAAACCACACTCACAAAAGACATAACTAGTTGAGAACCCCATTGGAGATGTTCTTAGGACTCAATAAATTCAGCTATATTATAAATGATCATGATTGGAACACATGGTAAAATCCAAGCTTTCTTTTTTCTTTTTTCACAATTAGGCTTTTGATCAGAATGTTATAGCTATTGATTTGTTTGGTTGAAACCCTGTTTTGGCCTATATGTATATGTATTGAAATTCCAAAGCTTTACATGCTCAAAACGGATCAAAATCTTGAAAACTATTACTAAATGATGTAGCAATATGCAAAAATACATATATGTTATAAAAGCAAATACAAAGTATCAGATCAATCATTCTCGTTTGAAAATTGGTAAGAACCATCGCGCGTCATAACATGGAACGGACAAAGAAACAAAGTAATTCGGTTGTTCAGCCTTCTTTGTAACGAGACTGGATATAAAAACATTGTTTTTGTCATAGAGACCTCCAAGATCATTGGCATTGAAGTAGATCAATTTTTTTTTAAAAAATCCTATATTGTCTTCGGCGAGAACTGTGATATACCCAAATCCAAAAGAATTGCTTTGTTTCCCAAAGAAACTATTTTCTTCCATTTGTTTCCCTTCGATGAACCCATCTTGTAGATTTCAAAGTTCCATATTCGTGACTTACTTGGACGTTGACTCTTAACAATTACGACATCTCCACCTACAGTGACAACTAAATTATCCCTATAGTGAGTCCTTTGGACTTCCAGGAAGTCTCATACAAAATCTGGATACTATTTATATGCATCTACGTACACTTATTTTGAAAACTTTTGCTTGAATTTCTCCAGAAAAAACAAAAAATTTGAGTTTATCAAAGTTGAGACAATAAAGCTTGTGATATTGTATACAGTGTCAAAACATTCCTCGATACCTGAGATCTGAGGAATTTGTTTCTTAGAGTTGTCTCCTTTCTTGAAAGAAACAACATGTTCTAATTTCTTCATCAACAATTCCTATAACTAGATAATCTATGGATTTCTCCTCTATGTGGCTAATTAAACTGTTGAAATATAGGTAACTAATTCTTCGGTGAACCGATCAATTAACTGACAAATTGTTTTATAAGTCGACTAGTCCATATATTTTGTGACCTTTAATTGGAACATGTAAACTTGATAAGCGTATTTTGCTTTCATTTTTGTTCCTTTAACCTTTACGGCGTTTTATCCAAAATTCCTAGCTAATAATAATAATAAAAGAATTAACATTTTATTTTAAAAGTAATATATCAAAATGCTATATTACATAAATAAATATGTGTGAGTTTATATAGAAGAAAATATATTTTAGATAGAGATTTAATTTCCAAACAAAATCGTTGATCTTACATGAAGAACAGGAAAAAAAGACATGTTCTTAAGACCCTAGCTTGTTGTCCACGGATAAAAGCTAAACCAACAAAATACGTAGAATTACACATCCGAAACTCAAAACAAAGTACCCAAAAAAAAAAAATCGACCATCAAAATGAAAACTCTTATTGCCTACTGTCATTGTTGCTCGTAGCCACATTATTATTATTGGTGTTATTATTTTGATGACTGGAACCGTTCATAATGGACGTGATCGCTGCCGCTAGAGCCGCCGCAAAGTTTGGATCGGACGCAATTGCTGCACTGGCAGCACTAACGCTCTCGGCCACCGAGGAAGTGGCCGCGATCTGCAGTGGCTGAGCCGGTAACTGTAAACCAGAAAACTTGGACTGTTGTTGGTTATTGTACATAGCTTGACCAACCACTTGAGGCAAAACTGCCGGGTTGAAACCGGGCCGTTGAGCGAACTGCATCAACGGGTTATTAGTGGTCATATTAGGGTTGTTACCGTTGGGTGAATTGGTGAGGTCCAATGTGATGGTTGGGAATGGTGCGGAGGCTGAGATTGTAGCCATGCTTGAGGAGCAAGGCAAGATAGCTCGAGCTAGGAGGTTTGTTGGGTTCATTAAACCGTCTTGACTCGACATTGAGCCCGAGAGGAGCATGCTTGCAGCTGCGGTGGTTGTTGAGGCCATGGCCGTAGCGGCTGGTGGGAGTGGATGGTTGTGGTTTCCTTCGTAGGTGGTTATGAGAATAGATCTGTCTTCTGCGCAACGCTGCACCTGTTAAGACATCATTGGTTACGGCTTCCTTTGTTTCAAACGCAAATTATATAGTAGATCTTAATTATATTTTTATATAATCATGCCGACGTAAAATGTAAAAGCATACGTACTTGCTTGCGAACTGGACATCCACCGGCCATTGTGCAACGATAATAAGCCCGCGGACACGGGTTTCCTTTAGCCATTTTTTGTCCGTACTTTCTCCATTGACATCCATCGCTTATCTATAGAACAAGTTAACAACATTAAAATATAACCGTTAAAATTTATGATCAAATATAAGCCTATGCCTAGCTACCATTAGAGGGATTTAGGTTACCATGGCAGCTTCAGATCGGGCACGAACTGAGACACGGGCTTTCCGCATGGTGGCTTCTGCGGCCGACTGATCAATAACATTTCCGTTTCTGTTTCCATTGCTATTGCTAGAGGATGGATTATGTTTGGGGACTTTGTTAGGGTTTCCCCAGGCGTTAGACTCTGATTCCTCTGAGCTTTCTTCTCTTCCAAGCAACCTCTTTCCGTTCTCTCGGGGATTGGAACTTTCTAGAAGCGAAGGAGGAGAACCTGAACGAACCGTTGTCCTCTCTTCAGATGACACTTCGGCTCCATGCTCTGCTGCTCCAGACGACGGCCCAAGGTCCATGAACTGCCTTGGCACCATGATTTGCAGTTCCTGCCGTTTCCTTCCTTCTGCTTTGCTCTCCTGAGCCTAAGTTAAGTTAATATATAGAAGTGCATATTACTCTTTCTGCATTATTTATAACTAATACTTAGCTAAACAAATAAAATACAAAGCGACTGAGGATTTGTTTTTTTTATAGTTAAATAAGAATGATACTTTTCAGAAAGATCATGAAATAATTTAGTCAATGGATTACGTGTTTGGATTTGTGTGTATGTACCGATTATCGAAAACACTTCGTTTTCTAGATATATAAATCTCATGCGCCGACGTTACTTTACTTAAGATCAAAAATTTCAAATTTATAACGTTTATTACGACCAAAAATACATAGAGTTGGTAAGAAATATATTTTTTAACAACGAACACAACCATTGATCAACTATACAACCTTTTGGATTGTCCACATAGTTCATGTAGTAGTAGTATGCCAAAAAGCTATAGAGGATTCAATGAATACGGTTTGGAGATCGATCTATATATTTTTTACTGACACGATTTAACGGATACATATATAAAATATATGTATATTTTAGAGGGATAAAGATTTAGATCTAAGTAAAAAAGTAAATTATTGTAACATTACCAGGAGATGATCTTGTGAAGAGTTACGTTGTTCTTGTTGCCTCATGACGGCAACAAGTTGCATTTGTAAGGCATTGAAGTTGGTCGTCGCTTGGCTCAACATATCTCTTAGCCTTTGATTCTCTATTTTCATCTTCTTGAGCTCTTCTTGTAGTTGTGCGTTCTTCATTTCATTTATTACAACCAAAGACATATACATATTAGAACGAGAAAAAAAAACTAAACGTCTCCCAAATTTTGAACAGTAATCTATTGAAAATTTGTGCTTTTAGGTCTTTTCAATTAATTTTACTGCTCTCGAACCAAACAGCATTCAGTGGAGTTAGAAGGATGTAGTATTTTGTGTTCGTGGATAAATTAGTTACAGATTAAAATGGAAAACGAGTAAAAAAAAAAAAAAAA
>Ga0041059_1002804_pt1 | contig 12619 bp, 10 predicted proteins | sample AraColnosormetaG_FD_56232 | JGI IMG/M metagenome (GOLD analysis project Ga0041059, IMG submission 56232) | Arabidopsis roots microbial communities from North Carolina, USA - Col MF nosort | ecosystem: Host-associated > Plants > Roots > Unclassified | place: USA: North Carolina | collected... | reverse complement strand
TTTTTTTTTTTTTTCTTGTTCCTTCTTCTTTCTTCTTCTCCTTCGTCGACCCAAACTAGTTTCAAATCCCATCCTCTCGTACTGATTTATCACTCGCCTCTTCGTATACATATATAGGTACTCAGACCTCTTTTGGTCTAGGTCCAGATTTCGATTCCTGTTAAAATATCAGAAGCGAGATTTTACGTTTGATAGAAGAGAGGATGGTCGGCAGTGGCGCTAGGGTTTCGATTTCGGCTACTACTCGGAAGATGATTCAGAACATTAAGGAGACCACTGCTGGGAACTATAGCGAGGATGAGATTATCGCAATGCTTCATGAATGTAACATGGATCCTGATGAGACCGCTCAACGCTTACTTCTTCAGGGTATAATCTCGACCTTCTCTGCACTTTTTTCTTTACCTAATTTCTCTTCTTTGATTGGATCGAGATTGTATTTTTCGATTTGGGGTTTTCTCCTGTAACTTAGGTTTTAGCATCTGATTTCTCTGCTCTTTGATTTTTTTTTTTCAGATTTTATCTGAATTCACTATCATCGGTTTCTTCGCCTATTAAGTTTTAAGCTGTCTCTAGTTGTTTATGTGATATTGTGTTGTAACCTCCTTTTCACAAAAAAAGGTTCACGAATTGATTTGGAATATACGGGAATCAATTACTTACACTAGTGATGTGTGAAACAAAGAGAATTAGCTTCTAACTAGAATTTTTCTGAGTGGTTTGTCTAGGAATAATACTTTTGCTAGGTATGAGTTCTAAACAAAGACTGCTGCGTTGTAGATGAATCTAGTGCTTAGAAATCCACATTTTCATCATCTTACCAAAACAAATTGTTATGAAAATAGGATTCTTTGGAGATGTGGTATTGCATCAGGCTTTTCGAGTGCTTCATGTAACCTGCTTGTGTACCATGTAATTTAGAGATGGTTGCTAGGATATGTTTTAAGTTTTTTTTTGTTGTGTTTTTCTATACAATCTTATGTGCTAATGCAAAAAATTGTTTATGACTCTGCAGATCCATTCCATGAGGTTAAAAAAAAGCGTGATAAGAGGAAAGAGGTATGGGGTTTTTGCAGTTCTTTTGGTCTCTTCATGGGTTTCTGTGTAAAGGATGTCTATTAAACCGCATATATTTGGGACATGGGTATTGACAATGTTATTGAAATGGTACAGAACATCAACAACAAGGATTCTGCTGAATCACAATGGAGATCTGGTGGAGGGGGCCGTGGTAGCAGGGGTGGTCGGATGAATTTCTCTTCTCGTCATGCATCAAATGGTAAATAACAATCTGATGAACTCAATGTTTTACAATCATATGAACTCGCATCTCTTAATATGCCACATTAGTTGTCTCTGGAAGGTGGTTACTTGCGGTCACAATACTTTTTGTTATATTTACTCAGTATTGATTCTTTCCTGATTTTCCTCCTAGGACATACTAGTTGTGTTCATGATTGGCTTTTAGTATGTTTAGCGAAAGAATGTGAAAGAGAAAGTTCCCTAGCGGCAGTCTGTAACATGTTGCTTTTTAATTTTTCTGTAATTGATGAACTGTGTGGTGAATGTTTACTTCTGATCAGATGTTGCTGGTGCAAAGAATTCTTTCAAAAAAGAAAACGGTCCAAAGCAGGTTATTGATCCATCAACTTCAACCTCTCAAGAGATAAAAACGAAAGATATAGCTCTGGTCTCAAGGTGATTGTCATCCTATAGTACTAATTCCTTTTATGTATCATTCTCCTTGATTCTATGTGACTTATAGGTGGATGTATAACACCCTCAGTTAAAGATGGGTGGGCCTTTTTCCAGCATGGATATACTCTATAGATGATCCTTCTCATGATTTTTGTTTTGTGTTTTTTGGTTTACAGCCATTCTGCTGTGATGGATAAAAGTACTGTTGGTCCGAAATCAGGAAGCTCTGATGTTCGCCAGTCTTCCAACCTACCAGCTGGTTCAGGTCAACTTAAAGCTGGCCGATCTTCAGTGCCCTCAAACAACATTGATGGTGCACCGTCTTCTGTGGAATTAAGCAAAAATCGTGTAGCAGTTGGCTCTAGGGTTGTGCATACTGAGCAGAAGGCAGTTGATTCTCTGCCACTCCCTCGTCCATCCTCTTCTGAAGTTCGATTCACATCTTCAAATCCCAAATCAGAGCAAACAGCACCTGAACAGCACATTGGAGAAAGCAAGTCCCATACCAGATCCCGTGGGGTTGGGAAGACTGCCGTGAATGATACTTATGGTTCAAGGCCTGCTTCATCTCATAGCAACAGCACGGGTAGTCGGCCTTCTTCTAACTACAGTAATCGGTCACATCAGACTGTCGGTCCTCAAAGAGGTAACAGTGATACATTTATTTTTGCTGTACTGGATTTCTACTATCTGTGATAAGAAACATATAGTACATATTCCAGATGATAAAATGTGCATACAGCGGGACTTGCTTTTACAGGAAACACTTTTTGTCTGCTGCAGTTCTTCATTATTGTATTTCTTTTGTTTTTTTATTTGCACAAGACTGGAATCTTCTGACATCTTTATGTCAATGATACTTGTTTCTAGGTGCTGGTTCCATTAAGGAATGGAAACCGAAGCCAGTAGTGAACCATAACACTACCCAGGGCTCTGGTGCATCATCTACAGGTGAAACTCTTGCAGTTCCTACTGAAGCCAGTGACAAATCAGTTGAAGATGCTACCCCTTCGGCAGAAGCCACATCCAGATTGCAGAGACAGCTTGAAGACTTGCAGATTCAACGTCAGCATGTTATTATTCCAAACCATATTCTTGTTCCAGAGGCTGAACGAACCAAGTTAAGCTTTGGAAGCTTTGATGCTGACTTTTCTATTACGTCTAGCACAGTAGCCTTTCCTCAGAGTGAAAAGAGATCTGCACCTCTTTCTCATAATTCGCAGGAAGTTGAAGAAAGTTTTGCAGAGGAGGAATTTAGGTATCTACCTTTCTCTACTTTGTCAATTATTGTTGATGTTGTTATGCGAATAAATACTCTAAATTTAGAGTGAAATGAGCTAGAAAGAAGTTGTGAATAATAGATTACTGATGGAAATAGGTAAGAGAAATTTCCTAGTGTAGTCGCTTGTTTTGCTTAGTAGCATAGCCGAAACTTCCAAAGCACTACGGTGTATATCAGGTTCTAGGTCAACAAAATATATATCTTTTTGTCATGCTGTGTAGGGTGTCAGTTGAACTGATAGTGTCAATAGTTAAGTGGGTTTTGTTCATAGAAACAACTCTTTGTCCTGCTTGGCTCTTAAGTTCCAAACAGAAAGTAAAACATTTTGTGCAGTCACTGATTTTCTGGAAGTCATGATAACCTTTACATTATGAACACTTATCCGAACACGAAACCCAAATTTTTTCACTTCTAGTTATTGAACTTTATGTCTTGAAATATAACTATATTTATATGACCAGTCCCTAAGCGAAACTTTTTTTATGCATTCAGGCACCCAACTGTCCATTCGATTGAAAAAGAAGAGGACGGTAATGTTTACTCCGAGTCACCTTCACAAGTTCCAGATAATATGGCTGGTGAAGGTAATACTGCAACAAATACAGCTCCAGAGTATGATGTCACCAAGCAGGAGAATATGTTGGAGTCCGAAAGCAATCAAAACTCGTTTGACCAGGTTCCAAGTAATATTATTGGGATTGTTCCTCCAGCTCCTGGGAACCAGCATCCACAATTTGAGACTTCTGACCCTCAAGCACGTGATGCCCTTCGTCTTCCCAGTTTTATGGTATGCCCTTAATTACATTAAGTTGTCAAGTTTTCGAATGGTTGATCTACTTAAACCATTAATTATACTTAGCTTATACTCTTCATTGATCAGTAACATTTTGCTCATTATATAATTTTTAGGCATTGTCACCTCTAATATGTCTTCGTAATGAACTATACTTTTGTTGTTTGAAGGGCCAACAACCTTTTGATACGGCGAGCTACTATGCTCAGTTCTACCGCTCAGGTCCTGACAGTGATGGCCGTGTTTCTCCCTTCGTTTCCCCAGGGGTTGCCTCCAAATTTAATGGGATTACAGTATTGCCTCCGCATTCATCTCAAACCATGCAAGAGGTTAGTGTAGTTTTTGGGGGTTAACCTTTTATTTTATTTTATAATTCACACCTTCACGATTTTGATCTAATTTAAGATGGTTTTGAGACTTTTTCGTTTAATTCAATCTTCCAACAGTAGCATCATCAATCAAATAGTCAAATTTTCATGTCAGCTACTTGGATCTAAGTCTCATTTTTTCTTCTTGATAAAATTGAAGTAAACCTATGGTTTCTAATTGGACTGCATATTTATATGTTCAGAAGCCCTATAACACGTTTGAAAGATAAAAATATAGCTGTTATTATTACTTTTCTGGTCTGAAATGCTTGAACATGTTGATTTGTAGGGTGGAAATAACTTGGTCCTGTCTACTGCTAGTCCACCACCACTGGTAACTCAAGCTGCTGGACTAATGCAGAGCTCTATACCTGTCACGCAGCAGCCTGTTCCTGTTTTCCGCCCTCCGGGCTTACATATGTCGCATTATCCACCAAACTACGTGCCATATGGATACTTCTCCCCATTCTATTTACCTCCCCCTACAATGCACCAATACTTAAGCAATGGTGCATATGCTCAGCAACCTCAGGCAAGCGGTGTATATCCTCCACCTCCTGGAACTGCAACAGGAGGCAAATACACACTCCCTCATTACAAGCCTGGGACTAATACAGGAAACATGACTCATGTCGGTATTACTGGTGGGTATGGACCAACATATGGGTCTTTCCCAGCAGGATATAATCCCACCTCTGCTGCATCGGCCGGGAATTCGACTTCCAATGAGGATCTCAACTCATTGCAGTTGAAAGAAAACAACGGCTACAGTACAACAGGGCAACAGGTACATATTCCCTCTCCCTCCCAAAACCAACTCAGTTGAAAGTTTAGTTCCCTTTCCTGATTAATTTATAATTGTGGGGTCTCTGCAGAGTGAAGCATTACCTGTATGGATTACTGGACCAGGACGAGATGTGCCAAGCTCTTTCTATGGTTTACAGCACCATGGGCAACACGTGACTTATGCTCCAGCACAAGCTGGTCACGTCGCATTCCCAGGTATGTACCATCCGGGACAAGCAGTAACAGCAACAGGAGTCCATCATCCGCTTTTACAACAGTCTCAAGGTGTGGCTGGAGCTGAAATGGTTGCACCTGCGCCTAACGTTTTCCAACAGCCTCAGCAAACACAGATGAATTGGCCAAGTAATTACTGAAACAGGAAGTATAAAGGAGAAAAAGATTTTGAAGATTCAACAAGTTTCAAATTCCAGAGAAATCAGGAAAGATATATGGGTGCGGGTTTTTGTTGACTTGCGTGTGTGTGTGTGTGCCATCTAACAAATTACCAAAGAGATGAAGCTATGAAGTTGAAGGCTTAAGCATGAAGGAGATTTACAGAGAGAATGATCATAAGGGTAGGGAAAGGTATTGTATGAAACCAGTGTTTTGGTGTTTTCTATATCTTTTTTTTTTTCTTTTGATTTAGCAAATTTTTTTCTTTCTTAGCTTTTAAGAGGTCTTTTTTAGCTCTCTTTTTAAGTTTCTGAGCTAAGACAAGAACTTTGCTACCTGAGTCTGTATCTGAAGACTCTTCCTCTCTTCCTTCTTTTCTTAGCCTTTGGTCAATGTTTTCAAATCCGAGTCAGCAATCAAATTGGACAAATTTCTTGCTCGCGAATCAACTTTCTCTGAATGTTTATTCCTCAATTCGAAAATTAAGGCTTGTGAATATGAGTCTTCAAGAAAATTCACATTAAGTTGTAAAATCCGAAATACTCCAAATATAAATGTTAAAAACTTTTGGTCCATATGTCATCTTGAAAACTACTGTTTTGCATCTCAATCACTTTTGATAAGTGTTCAAAATTGACATAGTAGAAGCTAAGTTTAAGTAAACAGCGATAAAGCGCCTAAACTCACATAAATGGACTCCCCTTTATAATCTGACATTTAAATAATAAAGTTCAGATGTTTTGCATTGCCTCATTGTTGGATCAACCTCTTGAAGTTACTACAAACCAAAATCTCGTTAAACTTGAACTAGTACTAGTCGGTTGTTACAGAACGAGACTTAGGTTAAGTGGTACCACATAACTTTCTTTGTCTATAGAAGAATGTGGATAATGTCTTTAATTTACAAGAATGCCGAGTACAAAACAGAAAAACATTTATGAGTATACAAACAAATACAAAGGCATATACAACAATCACATATTGTTTAAATTACTCTAAATCTCCTTCCCTGCCTTTTTAACTACCAAGAGAAGAACAAAATTCATGGAACCCTGATCAGTGTGAGACGCCTGAAGAAGAAGAAGAAGAAACCGGAGTTTGGACAAGGAAAGTCAGAGAATAATCCCTCTGGTCAAGAATGAAGCTTCTGAGGCCAAAAAAAACGATTGAATCCCAAGAATGAATGATTGCTTACAAGAGTCAGTCTTGAAATCTGTTCATGCTACAGTAGTCTTGTTTTGTTACTAACCCACAATTTTCCAAGTTGCTCACTTGAAACTGCCCATAAGTCAAAACCTTTCTTGTTCGATTCTTCGCCATGTATATATATCTATGTACCTTTCAAAAGGAGTCTTCAATAACTTCTGGTTGGGGTGAGAGGGTCGTAATCATAAGCTTCACCAGCTTTGACAAATCGCCCCTTTACACGCCGTCTCACATCAGCTCTTGCTTTGCGGGAAGCATACCTCACTCTCTTATCAAACCTGTTTCCAGAAAAAAGAAGCCAGAGTCACATTAGGAAAATCCTGCACTCACTTCAATGATGCTCATGTATTTGCAGTTTCAGACTACTACTTACTTGCGAGCCTTCTTCTTCTCCTTGTAACGCATAACTGCGTTATTACGGGTTACTGAATGTGAGCAGGCATTGTTATCCTGTAATGTTGGAGGATACCATGGTGGCTCCCCCGAGAGCTGTATGGAAGATGATGCACCACATTCTTGGAAATCTCCAGCACTACTTTCTCCAGTGACTCCAGAGAAGGATATGTTCGAATGTGCTGGCTTCGATGCGAAGCAAATTATTGGCTCAGTTTTCGAACTCATGAACGAATCATTACTGCCTGCTGGCTGCACCGAATTCCCTCCCTGGATTGAGCAAAAACAAGAGAGCATTATTAGAATCACACAGAGATGCATCCAATTTGATAAATCTAAGAAGAAAGGGTAATGGATAAAAACCTCTGGAGCTGTTTGGTGCTTATGGAAAAGGCTATCGATTCCACCATGCCCGAATAGCTCTTCAGAGGGGTTAAAGGCGGTACCAAAGAGTTCTTCATAGTTCTCAAGTGCCATGTCAACTTCATCCATACCAAGGTTCCCGTAGAAGTCATCTTCACACATTCCAACATCCTTTAAACCAAAACAAACAACAACTCTGAATTTAGTAAAGAAATGATAGATATGTATATCCATGGATGCAAAAGTAATAACATATTGAGAAAAAAAGTTACCTTAGCAGAAGATGATTTTCCTTGTGGTACAGAACTGGTTTCAGGAATTGAAGAGGATCCAACCAAGACATCTTTCTTATCCTCATTACAAGTTTTCTTGTCGGTAGGACCATCATCGTCTATATTCATCATACCCAGTTCTTGTTCACAAATAGATTGTCCAGCTAAGTCCAAACAGAAAGACCAAATGGAAGCGAGTTCTGAGCTGGAAGGGCAACCCGAATAGCAACTTATGGTTTGCCTCTTATGCTGCTGCGGCGAAGTAGAAGAAGACGAAGAATTGTTGTTGTTGCTGTTGTTGTGGCCAGACCAGTCACAGTTTTGACAGAGTGAAACCCTTTCTTCAACACACCTGACAGTAGCAGGCTGAGCATTGCATCTCTCGCAGACAAGTGTCCGAGAATGTCGTTTGGACAATGCATTAGCGGAATGAACACTCCGGTCACAGGAGAGACACAAACAAGCTGCATCGGATCGACAGTACACCATAGATCTTTGTTCACCACAGAAGTCACACATGTAACCCATCTTCCTTGGCTCTGACCAAATCAACTTTCTGCTGTCCAAAAAAGTAAACAAATTATTAGATGAAAAAGAGAGAGACTTTTGGTTCAAAAAAGCAAGCCTTGAAGAAGAAATAGATGGAATCTTTCTGAATATAGGTAGTAATTTCTAAAAAAAGGTTGTAGGAGATTAATAACCAAAGGAGAAGGATAAAAAAGGGAAAGGAAACCTACTTTCATGAGATTTTACTCAATACAGAGCTTTTATTATAAACAAGAGTCAGAGACCAAAACCTACAAATGGATATTACTGAAAATCGAAATAAATTAATAAAACAACAACAACTCAAGCTTCAAAGTATAAACCCCAGATCAGTAAATCTAGAGATTTTGTTTGACTTACTAGTTCAAATGGAACTGAATCGAAAAAATCTGAATTTCCAATAAATAACGAAAACTTTTGGATCAATCCCAATCATCATCATCCGAACAAGTTTTAAAACCCCAAATCAAAAGATCCAATTCAACAAAAATCAAAACCAACCCTTCATCGATATACAATGAATAATCAATCACTAACACCAATTATACAACAGATAGCAAGAAAATAAGAACACACTTGGGATTATTAAAATCAGAAAAGAAAAGACAGAGGGAGAAGAGAAACAAACAACTCACGTAAAGAAGATCCTTCTTGTGGACTACTACTATCTTCTTCAGAAGTTGAATCCAGAAACTTTAGAGACAAATAAACAAAGCCTAGAAACAGAGAAGATGATGACTATTCCAGAACTTCTTCTTCTTCTTCTTCTTCTTCTTCTTCTTGTTGTGGCTTCTCTCTCTCTCTCTGGAGGAAGAAATGAAAAAAAAAAATGAATGGATAGACAATGGGTGGGTGTGTCCGCAAAGGGACATGTAGGCGCTTCTGACATAATCTGATTTATCAAAAGTGCCTAATTTCCTTCCTTCTCTTTCTTTTTTTTATTAATTAAAAAGACGAAAAAGTGCAAAAAAGTTCGTGTAGGGTATTGTGGGTCCCTCTCGTATTTATAGTGAAAGCAATAAAATTTTTATGGATATTTCTTAAAGATATTACTATTAGAAAGAAAAGAAAAAAAGGTTGTATGTTTTTTACTCACGCGCATGCGAGTATTGAAGATAATCTACTCGCGACGTGGAAGTTACCAAGTGGCTAGTTTGTGCCATAATGGATTCTCAAGCGTTCACTTTTTTGATGCTTTTCGACGAATCAGAATTCAGAAAATCTCCCTCTCTCTCTCTCTCTCAGTCTCAGATAATAATAATAATAATTGATAAATCTGTTTGCTTTGACCTTACAAAAGCCAAAAATATCTTCTTCTTCTTCATTTTTCGGTGGGCGTATATAACAAAAATATCTTCTTTTGGTAGAACAAATAAAATAAATTAATGATATTTATCATTGAGGGGAGAGAGAACTGAATGAAAACCAAAAAATATCTGCCAAGTTAGATACGTCTGTATAACTCTTTCAGACCAGAAAGATATTTCACACTACGTCTACGTACTACTAGCCTTTGCCCCAATATTCTTCATAAAAATAATAATCATAAAGTCGCTGAAAAATAATGAAATCAATATGATAGATCTCTCTTTTGTCCTTTTTCTTTCCTCATATTAATATTGTTCACCGGTTTACTTAAACCCATTTCTTTATTTCGATTTCTTGGGTACTCGATATCGATTTATTAAATTGAGTAATATAAAAAAGCAAAACATGATAGACCAAATATGAAAGAATGATGGTTAAGTCTTGGATGAAACCCCACCTCCATTTTTTTAAGTGTCTGACTGTTTTCACATGTTTACAATTTAAGTTCCTATTGAATATACGATTTAGTACCACTAAATAATTGATCATAACTTCAGTTCAAAGTTTATAATTACAAGATGAGAAGTCGAATTGAAATGATGCATTGTTAATCAGAAAACTATTGTTTTTGAAATTGAGCAAGTGTTAATTTTTAAACTCATATAATATAGTATTAGTTAATGGTGAGTTAATATTGTGTTTCGTTCTCAATTAAGAAAACATCAAAATGAATTGCTCTTTATCCAGACTCGTATGTATCCAATCAAAGACGAATGATCAAAGACCCTAATTGGTTAAAATATTAACAAATCTGCCTGGCAAATAAGTGAATAGTAGTCATCTAATCAAATGATAATGAAAGCGAAAAGGCGACGATAAGACGCACTAAAAAGATCGAACAAGATATATAAAAACAACAAACAAAAAAAATAACATATGATGCTGAAATGTCAGTAGGATAAGATTCTCGGACGATCCGAAAAACTTTGGTACAAAACATCGTATTCCTTCTTCTTCATCAATATCCTATTATTAAACAACCGGCTTAGCAGTTAGCAGAGCTGACGACACCTCACTTATTTTCTCTTAAGATAACATTAACTATCTCTATTACTATACTTCATGAGTGCCTTTTATGGACTTCACACCAATTTTAATCTCTCTTTTTTTATGCCTCTCCCACCAATCATAACTCTAATCATTTGTATTATATTAAGTAATCCCACTCCTATGTTATGATCCTCCCATGAGTTGACCAAATATATGTACCTTTAAATCAAAATGCTTCTGAGAGTTTAAGATTTGGTTGAACCAAGTCAGCCCAAAAAAAAAGAAACTGTTTCTTTCATAAATAAATATCCTAGAAAAAGCAGAGTGACGTGGATTTGGTTCTGCTGAGCATAAGAATTTTAACAAAAGGGTACTACTACAATAGGGAAATTTACTGCAGGTCCAAGCAAAGACTGTAGCAGTGTTGGGCCATGAAAAAGACCTGACCTGTGAAGATTAGCCATAAAGAGCACGCCACGGACTTTCTTCTTCTTTTGATGTCTTTGATGCGCTCCACTTGATTCTGTCTCTTGAGAAAGACAGTCCTGTCCAACTAGCCACGAGCTCCCCTGTTTCATGGATCACCTGTGATGACAACAACAACACAAACTCGTTATTCAGCTGAAATCAACCAGCGAAAAACAAGCATAAACTGAGACAAAATTACTAAGTAAAATTACCTGAAGCTCTTCGTCTAGAGCTTTATGAGTTAGGCTATTGCTTCTTTGGCCTATGAGAATAGCGGTAGGCAGGCGTTTAACACGAGCTAGATGAAGCAAGCATGACAAAGGTTCATAATGGATCTGCATCGATAGTGGTGGTTTCTCGATGCGAGAAGCAAATAACCTACTGGTCTCTGTTTCTGTAGCAACTTGAACGTAATGAAGACTAGCTTTTCTGTTATTTGCTTCCAGGGATCTGTTATTGAACTTGAGCTTAGATGCCGCCACAAAGAAAGGAGCTATGATTGTGGGTAGAGTTGACGATCCCCTTGTAATTAGGTCCAGCAGTTCATTCATAGCACACACTAGTACTGGAGGCTCATAACTTCGAAGAAGAAAAATCGAGACCTTAAACAATATAAGAAATAGTCCGAAAGTTAAGCAATGAAATCATAGTCCAGAAATACACATTCAACAGAGAAACAAGAAAACATGATATCAAGTCTTGCAAGTTGCAAGATAACCAATTTGGGGATAATATTATCATCAAGGGCCAAAATCTGACCAAGCTTAGAAGACAGTCCAATATCATAAGTTAGGTTCCATTTAGCTGACAGACTGAAGAAAAGGCATTTGTTATTGCTTTTTCACTAGCCAAGTCAACACCTCTAAGCACTCTAACTTAAGCATATATAGAGACTTAGTTTTTTTTCTCATAAGGCTTTAGTTTCGGCAAATACAATTTAATGAAGACAAATCATAGTAACAGTTGCACATCCTTAAGAATCCAATCATCATATCACATTTTGCAGGTAAACAGAGTCGACTAATCAGAAAGTAATCAATCTTGTACAAATTAAGGAGACCACTATTCTTCAGCTTAACTATATCACTGAATAAAATTTCAGTTCTAAGAACAAACAACGACTATAAATAAAGCGAGAAACGAACTCAATTAAACTATGAAGATTAATAGAATATAAACGCGATTTAAAGAGGAGGAACCTGATAAACTTCATTTTCATCTACGAAATGAACGATACTCCCGCCGGTTTCCACACCTTCAACGCCATACTTATCCAACGGAAGCTGGATCTGTTCTTCTCTGCAGGAATTACAATGTTAGGCGGAGATAGTAAGTAAAAGGCGGAAATCGAGAAAGGACGAGTCGAGTTTACAGTTTGCGAAGAGGGGAACTAGGGCTAGGGTTTAAAGTATCAGAAATGGTTGCAGCAAATCCATCGGAATCATTCCAGAGGAAAACAATCTTCTCCGCTACTTTCATCGTTTTGAGAACTGAGCGAATCTGTTTAATCCTGTTTTTGGCTTATTGCACAAGAAGCGATTATTGTTTAATCCTTCCAAAATTCTGATTTCTTGTTATTTGTCATCTAGTCCCTATTTTTCCCAATGTTTTAAAATCTGAACCAAAAGAAAATTGGATGATATATGATTTTTTTATTTTTTTTTTTTTTGTGAACAGGAAAACAGATTATATC
>Ga0041059_1002803_pt1 | contig 12620 bp, 12 predicted proteins | sample AraColnosormetaG_FD_56232 | JGI IMG/M metagenome (GOLD analysis project Ga0041059, IMG submission 56232) | Arabidopsis roots microbial communities from North Carolina, USA - Col MF nosort | ecosystem: Host-associated > Plants > Roots > Unclassified | place: USA: North Carolina | collected... | reverse complement strand
TTTTTTTTTTTTTTTTTTTGTGTTTCAACTTTTTTCTCAGAATGTTGTCAACCAATCAGAGTATTCAAACGGTAGAAGCCATACTCATAACAGAGTAAAATATATTGTTTGGCTAAAGAAACATCGGTGAACACTCAAATTTAATCAGAAGGGAACAAAAAACAAACTTGACGACAAAGCAGTACTAGTAGTACTGTTACTTGATGGAGATGATTATGAATGAAGTGGGATCATTGCAGCTTGTGGAGAGAGCACGTCAAGCCAACGCTACAGTTAACTAGAGCAATAATTCTGTCTCTTTTATTTTTATGTCACCTACTACTACTAAAGAAAACATTTTCTAATAAATATTATAAAACAAAAAATACTCGCATGAAAGTTGAAGGTGATTGGTTGATGAAGCTATTGTTGTTTCCATTACACTTGTTCACTCATCTCTTTCTCTCTCCTTCTCTCTGCGGATCTTTGTTTCTAATTTGGAACCGACATAGCTCCCAACTAATAGGAATCTCAAGCTTCTCACTCTCTCTTGTGTAAGTTTCTTCTACTTATGTTTTCTTTACTCCATTTTGGATTCTTCTTCTCTTTATTGTGTCCTCGAGTATCTATTGTGGATCTTGTCTAGCATTTTTCACATTAATGTTTCGTTTGACGATTTGATTTTTGGGTCTACTTTTATAGTTTCTCCCAAATTTTCTTTCTTTAGACAACAAAGTCTGTTTCTTGACTGTGAACTTGAGATGGGTTCGTGTGCTTTGCTTTTAAAACTAAAGTCTAAAAATTCTTTCCTTGTTAAGAGTTTTTACACAACTAAGAGAAGTCTTTTAGTTGTTGACTTTTTTTTTTAGCTTGTTCAACAGATATTTTGTGGCTCTCTTTCAGTTTTCCATTGGACTTTTGGAACATAAGCTATGCAAACTGAGGAGCTTTTGTCGCCACCACAGACTCCTTGGTGGAATGCTTTTGGATCTCAGCCGTTGACTACAGAGAGCCTTTCCGGCGAAGCTTCTGATTCATTCACCGGAGTTAAGGCAGTTACTACGGAGGCAGAACAAGGTGTGGTGGATAAACAAACTTCTACAACTCTCTTCACTTTCTCACCTGGTAAACTCTCTCAACTTTCATATGTAATGGGAGCTTTCGGATTGTTCTTACTGAATTCTCTAAGTGGGTATCAATTAGCCTTGAAAGAAGACATTACCTCTCTGTTTCTTGCACATTACAGAGTGAATGCAAATGTTTGAAGGTGATTTTATTTATGCTGTCATTGATTTAGGTGGTGAAAAGAGTTCAAGAGATGTGCCAAAGCCTCATGTTGCTTTCGCGATGCAATCAGCTTGCTTCGAGTTTGGATTTGCTCAGCCAATGGTAGAGTTCTCTTGCAGTGGAACATCACAAAGAAAAACTTTCATTTCCCTTTAATTGTTTTCTTGAGTATTTGCTGTGTTTTGTTTTCATTGTAGATGTACACAAAGCATCCTCATGTTGAACAATACTATGGAGTTGTTTCAGCATACGGATCTCAGAGGTCTTCGGGCCGAGTAATGATTCCACTGAAGATGGAGACAGAAGAAGATGGTACCATCTATGTGAACTCAAAGCAGTACCATGGAATTATCAGGCGACGCCAGTCCCGAGCAAAGGCTGAAAAACTGAGTAGATGCCGTAAGGTAACTTATTGAAACTATCTGATCATTTTTTCAGTTATGCATTCAAAAAATGTTGCCTTATGTTATGATGTTTCAGCCATATATGCATCACTCACGCCATCTCCATGCTATGCGCCGTCCTAGAGGATCTGGCGGGCGTTTCTTGAACACCAAGACAGCTGATGCGGCTAAGCAGTCTAAGCCGAGTAATTCTCAGAGTTCTGAAGTCTTTCATCCGGAAAATGAGACCATAAACTCATCGAGGGAAGCAAATGAGTCAAATCTCTCGGATTCTGCAGTTACAAGTATGGATTACTTTCTAAGTTCGTCGGCTTATTCTCCTGGTGGCATGGTCATGCCTATCAAGTGGAATGCAGCAGCAATGGATATTGGCTGCTGCAAACTTAATATATGATCAGCAGATAGGGGACAAGACATGATTTGGTTCACCAGTCTTTTGTCTTGTCCCTTATCTTTCAGCCAAACGGAAAGAGAACTTGTGTCTTGGAAAAAAGACATTGAGTTTCCTTGGTTTATAAGATTGGTCCTTTTACCATCCGTTTGGCTGTAAACAGGCAAATCATCTTTGGCTCATGCTTCATCAAGTTCTTATCTTCGTCTGTTTTCTTCTACGCATCTTCATAAGATCTCTGAACTAGTGAATAACATTTCCTAGCATCATGTTTCAACTAGTGTGTGTTGTAAGAAACTCTGCCTTATTTCCAGATGATGTATTGTGTGTAACGTGTTTATGAAACAAACGTAAGACTTTCAAGTTAATGTGGTTTTTATGTAACAAAGTTAAAAGACTTTATTTCCATTGTCTATTCTCATCCTGATACTGTGTAAGAAGAAGCTTGTGGTTTATGTAACAAAGTAAAAGCCAAACTTCAATAAAAAAAAAGAGCTAAAGCACATATTAAACAGATGTTTAAGATTAGAGAGACAAAAACTTGCCTCAGAACTAGCTGCCAATCCAGAACAAACTTAAAGTCAATTTAAAGATTAGTATTAAAGAGAAGTTTGAAAACCATTTCCCTGCATTCTCCCACCATGCACCTTCTGTTTCTCTTCTATTTGTTTGCTGGAATTTGGATCCCCCCAGCTGTTTTATCCTTCAAACTTGCCACGTTGTCCGGTAACGACTGCCCTGTGAAGTCAATGACTTGCCATTCATCATCGATGGTAGAGGAATCCTGAAAATGTATGACTGCCATGATTAGATACAAGTCAAGTTGAGAAACAAAAGACTCTAAGAATCAGAACATTAAACAATTACCGGATGTTGATCAGCAAGAACAGGTGATGACTCGTTTTTTAGAGGCAGTGGTAGTGGAGGAGACGTTTCAGGCGTATGTGGTGGTTGCATTTGTGTTGAAAGGTGTTGAGGTTGTGGGACGTTAGCAGAATAGTCTGCATCCTCCAAACGAGCAAAACAGTCAAGCAAATCAATCATATCAATATCCACTCCCTCCTCTCGCTTTTCCAATTGAAGACAACTGAGAAAACCATCAACAACGGTCGCCGTACAATCATCACTCTTGCTCAGCATTTTGGAAGGCATTAAAACCCTTGAATACGCAATAACAAGCCCATTGTAAAAACTGAACCTGCTATTATTAGTTGACTCCAAAAACTTAAACTGAGGGTTCCCAACCACTCTCTTCCTCAAACCCTGCACAAAATTCATCCCGTACCGCGCCATAAACTGTGCTGTGAGCTTAATAATACCAAGCTCCTTGAGTGTGATCTCCTTTTCAGGGAATTCAAATCCAAAACCGAAAGATCTCAGAACATTAGGTTGGATATCGTGAGCTCTATCTTGATTCTGAGCACGGTATTCTGCAAGCTTGAGCTGATAAAATGCGTGATAAGGGTCAGTGCTCCACACAAATCTGTGTCTTGCATCATTCATACTAAGTTCCATCATCTTTCTTTCAATCTCCAACCCATTTTTGGAAACAATAAGTGCAGTGTTCTCGACACAACTTCTGATTTCTGGAGGTGGCTCAATAGGTGCCACACTCGCAGGAGCTTTATTTGAATTGCTTTGACCCGATTGCAAATCATTCTGTGGCCTAGGAGGTGACATCATCCTCACTGGAGGAGAACATGAAGGTTGAGGAACTTGAAGTTGAGTAAACTGAGATCCCAGTTGAGGCATAATTAGCGGTGGTACTGTTGGCATCATTGGATGGTATTGTTCAGGTCGTGGTTGCAACACGCCACCGTCCACGTTAGCAAAAAACTCTAAAGCATGCAAATCAGTCAAAGCCATCTCCACTGCATCTTTCTTTTCAACAACTTGATCAAGAAGCTTGAGAAAACCAACAACAACTTCCCCCAAACCAGCACCATTCTTTCTGGAACGCCTTAACACTCTCGAATACCCATCAACAAGCCGCAAGTAAAAAGAGCACTTGCTATCAGTTGACTTAAAAAAGTCAAATTTAGGGCTTATAAACACTCTCTTCATCAATTCTGTCCGAAAAAGGGTCCCATAAACTGCCACAAACTGTGCTGTGAGCTTAATAGTATCAAGCTCATTGCGCGTGAACGTTACCCCTCTAGTAAGGAATGCAAACTTGACAGGAGCCGGAGCTCGTAAATCATTAATGGACATGTTAGCAAAGTATTCATAAGCATGCAAATCAGTCATAGCCATCTCCACGTCATCCTCATCCTTTACAGGCACTTGAGCAATAAGCTTGGAGAAACCATCAAAAACTTCACTCTTCGTCTTCAGCTTTTGGGAAGGCATTAACACACCCTGATACCCGAGAATAATCCGCGTGTAAAAACTGTTCCTACTGTCAGTTGGTTTCAAAAACTCAAACAGAGGACTCTCAACAACTCTCGTCGTCAGTTCCCTCTGAAAATACTTCCCATAAACAGCCACAAACTGCGCTGTGAGCTTGATAAGCTCAAGCTCCTTTCGCGTGAAAGTGATCCCTAGAGGAAGGTGTGAGAAGTTGACAGGTGGAGCCAGCAGAGGCATATCCAAGGATGGAGGCCAAAGATAGTCTTGTGCATCATGAGTAGCTGGAGTGTCAGGACTTAAGCTCCTGAATCTTGAATCATTCACAATTTTGGCCAAGTTCCTTATATTAACAAGACGCGTGCTTTCTGAATCCGCCCCAACTTGATTTGAATTGTTTTGCCTCGATCGCAAATCCTTGTGCATCGAAGTGTACATATTTTTTTTCTACAACCAGAGAAACATTAAAAATCAGATTCAGAGAGAAGGGACAACTACTGAGTGAGAGAGAGAGAGAGATTAGGAAAAACATATAAGAGGAATCGGAGAGAGATTAGAAACACCGTACCTCAGCCTGTGACTTGGAGACCTAAAGCTTGGAAACGAAGGAAGCGACGAAGAAGAAATCAACTGTGAGCCCTAGCCCCTAGGCTACCACTATTTATAACCAAACTCCTTTGGTGGTTTTCTAATGGGCCTTGATTGGGCTTATAATTGCGGTTCATAATAAATAATTTTATTATAATTTCTACGATTTAATCAATCACAACAACCCCAGTTACTCGGAAGTCAGAACTAAAACCGGAACAGCTATACTAAGAATAATTGGATTGGAATTTAAGAAGATCAGATCCAGCCACAAGGTTCTTCTTGTTAATAAACTTTAACCAATTTTAGATTCGAACTACAATTACAAACTTGAACATATATATTTATCTCCAATCAAGACATCTATCACCATCCAATCATTATCAAACTCACAACACCTTTGTAATTAAGCAAGAATAATCTTAGGACCAATCTCTTAATCATTGTCAAGGATTGGTCGTGTCAAGATCATCAAGATCTGATGCACTCTTTTTATGCTTCTTCTATGTTATTTGATTTCTTCGTGTGGAAAATGGGTTATGTTACGATCTTCATTTGCCTTAGAGACAGATACGCGAGGAGGCGATAACCGAATATCATGACAACGAGTGCGGCTACTTCAGTTAGTCCGTTGTCTATTCTCATCCCGTTGATGGACACAGCGAAGTCCTGATATTGTACTTTAAGAAGAAGCTTGTAGGTGTGGTAATTGAAAGATAGATAACGTATCCACGATATGAAAACCGGCACTTTCTGTGTAGACACAGAAAAGGAAATCAGTAAAACAGGGGAAATCAAGAAACAGGGGAAGTTAAAAACAGAGGAAATCAAGAAACAGAGGACTTGCCTTGACGAAGAATCCTCCGGCGAGCATGAATGTCATGACAGTTACTGAAGCCAAAGTCGTAGCCTTCTTTAAATCCATTAAAATGGCACCAATTGCAAGTCCGAGTCCCTAGCAAAAAGAATCAAAATCAGCATTTTGATTATACTTTTTCTCGTTGATTAGGGTTTTTAATAATTTTAATCTGAATATACCTGAGCTGCGATGATGCAAAGGAAAACTGTGAGCATGCTCAAGAAGAAGGGATATGGGCTGATCCGAAGACCTGTCATGAAATAGACGACAAGAAGGAAGAGAGAAGGTAGAATAAAGTCGAGAGGGAGATCACTCGTGGTTCGAGCTAGGAAATATGCGCTTAATCTGTACATATCCGCTGCTCTCTCCTTATTTAACATCGCTCGCTCTTGCGGAAACGCAAAGATCGCTGTGAAAACAGGGAAGAATCCCCAAAAAACTGCTATGAAGAAGAGCAAACCAGCCTGCAACAAAGAAGCATAAGAATGTAGAGAATGATATTAGTATAGTGTGCATAAAAAAAAAGTATATTTCAAAACCAAATGATAACATACCTGATCTTGTAGTCCCATTGGAGTCCTAATGTCCGACTGCCACCAGAGAAGACCTAAAATGACAGCTGTGGAAAGAACTTGCGTAACACGCAACCAACTGAAGTATTCGTGTCGCCGTTCTTTGAGTCCTCTGCAGAATAGTATGCAATATTGCTCCCACCAGCACGTTCCCCATTGGCGCTTTAGACGCGTACTTTTGGCCTTAGCTTCTTCATCGAGTGGCACAGGATCCAATAGTTTCTTCTTCTCCTGTTCTGCAACCCTAGTCTCGTAGGCCTCCACTAGATACTGCTTACAGTTTTTCCGATATATATATCAGAACTCAATTTGGTTTTAGGTAATACTGATTTACTAGAAATGTTGTTGCTTCTATAATTACCTCATGAACAGCAGCAGGAGATGGCTTGCCAGTTTGAGTTTCTCTACCTGAATTGCCAACTTGAACTCTATCATCTAACTCAGAAGGTACAGAGATATCGTTGATGTTACCGTTGGCAAGATCGAGCAAGAACTCTGCAGGATTCATGGCGATAAGAGGAGAGCATCCAATGGAAGAGAAGTAATCTAAAGCTTCTGATGATTTTCCAAAGTAGAGAAGACTTCCTCTTCCTAGTAGAATCAGCTTGTCAAACCTATGGAAGAGCCTACTCGAGGGCTGATGTATCGTTGTGATCACGGTTTTCCCCGCCTGTTCCGAACATATTTTCGTCAAAGTTCAGAAAACAATCAAAGCAAAGATAGTAATTGTCTGAACAAACAAACAAACCTCGGCGATGTCATGGAGCATCAGAATGGTTCTAAGAGCAGTGGTGGAATCTAAACCAGAGGTTGGTTCATCAAGAAGTAATAGAGAAGGATTAATGATGATCTCGTTTCCAATAGAAACTCTTTTCCTCTCTCCACCTGATACACCACGCACGAATGCTCCACCAATCATAGTGTCTTGGCATCTGCAACCATCCAAGTTATTAAAATAAAAACCACATTTAGTTTGTTAATGTTTGGAACCTCTATACGAGCCAGCATACCTCTCTAAACCCAACTCTTGGATAACGTCTAAAGCTCGTTGCTTCTTCTGCTCTCTCGTAAGAGTCTTGGGTAAGCGCAGACGAGCAGCATAGGTTAGCGTTTCTTTCACGGTAAGATGAGGAAACAGAACATCATCTTGAGTCACAAACCCAATCCTGCCACCAAACCAAGAACCAATTGTTAAATCTTATATGTATTCATTCATATAAGAAAATGTGAGTTTAAGAGCCAAAAACACTGACTTGCTTTTCAAGTATTTAGAGTAAGGCTTGTCGTTGTAAGTAACAGAGCCTCCAGTAGAGGATTGAGAGATTCGACCAGCAAGTAAGCTAAGAAGAGTTGTTTTGCCACTCCCTGAGGGTCCCATGAGAGCAAGAACTTCACCAGGATTCACACTCCCACTTATCCCAGTTAATATCTCTTTCTCCACAGATGAAGTCAATTTCTTGATCACCACTTTGTATGTAACATCCCTGAACTGCATCAATTTCACAAAAACCACTACTAAGTCTTGAGATTATATATACATAACTCATGAAAATGAAACCTATTTAAAAAAATAAAAAGATCGTATTACACATTTTCGCTTCTTTTCCCCCCTTAATTAGTCTAATCTTAACTATGGATATCTTAAGTCTTGTACATAAATTTCATGTAAGATGAGATTATGTACAAGACCTGAAGCTGATGAAAAGTAGATACACAGAGATAGAGACAAATGTGTGATATTCTTTTGATCTCCTCTCAGTGCCTGTGCAAACAGAGAAGATCAGTACCAAAGAGATCATTCCCATACACGAAAACCACTAGCTACTTACTATACTTCAGTCCAATTTCTAACATTTCTTTTGCTCTTTTATTGTTTTGGTTTGATATAATTATTTACCTTGAGAAAGATGGGCAATGTTGGTTCTGCTTGAAACTTAGGCTTCTTCTTTCCCGCTTCAATATCTTCGGCTGAAACAGTTACGTTACACTGTTGATTCATCGTTACTTAATAAACCAAAAGAAGTCGGTGACTCAGTGAATGAATCTTTAAGTGGGTGATTTTTAACACCTAAACACTATGGTAAGTGAGCTTATGTTATACGATGTATAAACTATAAGTTGGCCAATCTTTGTCAGCCAGCTAAACGCTTTTACGTAAGATTTGGACTTTGAGGTACACTATTGACAGATTACAACAGACCAAACACTAAAAACTCCAAAAATGGGACCCATTATTGACTAATTAGTAGAGATATATTTGACTTCTTCTCACCTATTTTTATACCTACTTTAGTCATAAAAAGCTGTTAAAATGTTGGTGAATCAATCACTACGTGACGTTACAAATCACTAGTTTTTATTTTGTTGCTTTTTATTGAAAGATTCTACCTACATAAGTATATATGCACAAACACTAAGTGAAGGCGAAATGAATCATGAAGACTTGCTACTGTGATGGACTGATGGTTATCAAATAAACAAAGAGAACAATTACGAACGAGTTTATGAATTATGACAAACTAGTGGTGAATTATTGACTTTTTATAACAAATGCTCAGATTGACAAAATACCAACATATATATAATTTATAAGTAAAAAAAACAAAGTACTATTTAAGTGGTAGGCATGCATCTTTGACAAAATTAATTAGTATTTCTTTAAGCAAATTAATGTCATAACTTTTGTTAATGTACGATCTCTTTTAAAAACAGTATCGGGCATTTGATAGCACTTTCCTTATCTTTTCATCATATAAGATTTAAAGAATAGTTTGCACTCGAATAAATATTAAATTACAATAATCATTTCGAACAACTGGGATTGACAAAAATCCATATTTTATACAACAAGTATCGTATGTATAATTGCAAGCACCACTGAATAAGCCATTGAAAAGTGAAAAGAAAATAAAAAACAACAAAAAGAAAGTGAATTTAAAAGAAAAAAAGTGAAAAGAAAATAAGTGGTGGGAGTTTCAGTTGCACGAGAAAGAGAACACGTGGAACAAATTAGAAGGCCAATTGTTTTGGTCTCTATTAAATAAAGTAATTTATCCAAACTCTCTCATGCAAAAAAGCAAAGCAACGCACACCAATCATGTATCCGTTGTTATCATTATTATTGTATCATTTAATTGCATGTCTTAATGACCATACTACCCTCTCAGTATGGGAACATAGTAACTCAAATGACCAAACTACCCTTGGACTAAAACTAGTGACTAGTGAGATAAAGTTCGCACGACTTACGTATCATCTCGTCGTCGCTGAACGGTTTAGAGTCGGAGATTTCCTCCGGCGGCATAGCAAACCCGGTGAAGGAAAATGAAAGACCGAGCGATGCGCTAGACGCACGGCTCAAAGCTGCGCCGCTACTCACTTCCTCTAGCTCGAGCTTAAGCTGAGCGCTCCTAGACTTCCTTATGTGTGTTCCGGCGCCGCTACTCCTCCCCGGAGACATCCCCATCAACCTCCGGCTTGATTTCCTCGACAACGTTCCTCCTCCTCCAACGGCTGCTGGAGCCGTCGCAGGCACACCATTAGCGTCCATGGAGCCGTGAGGTGACCTTATGTCTGCTGCAACCGTCTCATATAGCTGCTCCGATCGTGTTCGAGCTAAACCGGAGGCCAAAGGTGGCTTCTCCATTGACATTTTGACCTTTTCAAAAACTGTCGACCAAAAATCATAATCTTTAGCCAAAATTTATAACCAATATATACGTTCGAGATCATATATAGAACTTATATGTATGTATATATGGAACATAAACAAATGAACAGACATAAAATAGAAAAGAAAAAAAAACAGGAATGACTATAAGAAGATGGGTATGATTTTTTCTTAGGATATAGAATCGATACCTTTGGGGAACTAAAAGATAAAAAGTGTTTCCACTGTTTGAAAGAGGTTTGTTTTTATGGAAGAGACGATGTTAAAGCTTGAAACTTGTGACACCCTTTCTAAGCTGCTTCATCAACCTTCTTTATATAGTAGCATTTATGAGTGCCTCAACTCCATTTACGATAATATCCTTATGATCAACTTTTCATACATCTATATATATTATAATATATATATATATATTTTTTTTTTAATCATTGATTAGTTCATATCTTCTTATACCTAGCACAATTTACATTACCATTTGGTTGACGTTAGGAGTTTATTCTGAATTATGAATAAAACACCGTAATCGAATTGAAACTGTTTGCACTTAATTCAAATTAGAAATTGACAAAATAATATTTGGTTGAATATTGGTTTGAGATAGCTAGGTTTGCATTGAGAGTAAAACTGATCTCAATACTTGAATTGTGTACTGAATGAGTGATAGATTAGTGGTTAGCATTTTGATTGGTTACACTGTACATTTAGTTTAACACTCTTGTATTAGATGATTTTGCACTTTGTTTTGTTTGAATATTATCAACGATCTAGTTAAGGATCTACGATGATGTAAGGACTTCGGTCCTGATCCTTCGATGTCATAAAAAATACATTTGAAGTTAGTCTAAACAAAACAGCATAATTAAAACAAGACATCATGATTAAATCCCGCTTCCATGGCACTTCAAACTACAGTTTCTAACCATTATACTAGTTAGCTACTCACTGATCAACCATATATTTTCAAAATCAAGATGAATTCACATTCGCACACAACTTTTGAGTATAACTTGACGAGTAATAGCGATAGTTTGCGGACACGACGTTTCCAGCTAAGTATGAAGCTTCCTAGCATCCAGACCGTACACGTGGTGGGACATATGAATATTATAACATATATACATGTTTTCTCGTATGTGATGAATATTAAGCAGTTGTAGACTTGTAGTAATCAACCATCGTCTCGGATCCTCTTATAGTACGACATAGATCGTCCATATTTTTTTTTTTTTATTTTGAACTTTAGAAATCTACCAATTATTAATATCAAATATTATTTTCAGATTATCTCAATTAATGTGGCACTAATTATTTATAATACACAACTCATGATTAGAAATGCAACAGTTCATATTTTGAAAGCCTTTGACCCAAAAAAAAAACACACATTTATTTTGTGACAAAAATTTGTTTGTGCAAGAACGTGTGTAAAGTTTTTTGAATTCATCAAGTAATCGATATAACCTAATTTTGGCACACAAAATCTTGATTTGCGTCCATCTGCATCAGAATTTACGAAAGAACAGTGTGATACCTTTACGTACAACACCATACGAATAAAAATGGATGAATGTCTACATAATATTTTTTTTTAAAAGGAAAATGCTATGCCGTTCAATTTCTAAATTTCAAAAGGACTGAGACATGCATGTTCGATTTTTTCTATACAAAATCATTGAATAATCAAAGACGTGTCCGGCCAATTCGAATTATACAATCTACTTTATTATATACATACGTATGTATCCATATAATAATTTTGTTGACATTGCAGAAAAAAAAAGGTGTCAATCAAGGGTAATATTTATTTTTTAGACTACAAAACTTTTAGCATTAAATTTCTTAACCTTATTAGCTTATCAGATTAGCCCTGACGAAAGACAGCAAAAGAAGATAAAATAAAAAGGACAGTTATGTTTTATATGTTAATTTTGTGCGTTTGGAAAATGTACGAAAATATTGTGAGGCTTTGGTTGAATCTCATGTTACCTACGAGACAGGGCACTTCCTAAAAAGCTGGTTTTGGATGCTTTCTTCCTGCCAAATATGTTTTGTACTCAAATGCTTTTATTTTCTTTTTCTTTTTTTGGTTAGTTTTGAGATTTATTTAGCTTTCGTTACGGATTTTTCGTACTTATTATCGTCACATCTTCGTAAATATTACGTCTCTAATGGTCATATCGGTATATCCGGCCTCATATTCTTTTGATTCAATCTCCCGACTAATCACATAATCGGTTTATTGAATTATTCTTTTTGAAAAAGCATCACATAATCGATGCAATAGTTAATAATTTGATTGCGAAGTATAGGTTAAATATTTATTTCTATTTTTTCTGATTCTTTTACTTTTTTTTGTATATATCTTATGAAGCAAACATAGTGGCCTATAAAGATTAATTCCTGTAAAATTTGACGTCATACAAAGTTCTATATATAGGTACTAGATCCAATGAATGGTCCTTGTATTTATCTTTGTTCCTTTCATAATGATAAAGTTGTGAAATACTTTTTTTTTTTTTTTTTT
>Ga0041059_1002802_pt1 | contig 12627 bp, 11 predicted proteins | sample AraColnosormetaG_FD_56232 | JGI IMG/M metagenome (GOLD analysis project Ga0041059, IMG submission 56232) | Arabidopsis roots microbial communities from North Carolina, USA - Col MF nosort | ecosystem: Host-associated > Plants > Roots > Unclassified | place: USA: North Carolina | collected... | reverse complement strand
AGTTTGGGTGGATATAGTGAAAATAGATGATGCAGCAGTTTGGAGGGCATCAGATGAAATCGAGTATATGAGAGATTCACTTGGTTCATCTATTGCATGGCGAATGGATAAGATGGTCATCTATTGAGTTTAAGAATAAATTGGGGTAAGTTTCTATATTACAGTGATCCTTGTACTTTGGTTTTATATATGAAACTGAAATGAAACATTGTTGATTATTGCAGGGAATGAAGACACTTTGGTCCAGGTTAGCTAGTTTAAAGTAGTTTTAGACTAGACTAATCAACTTGTGTTATGTAATTCAGAATCAGACTTGTTGTCTACTTTGATTATGTTAGACTAGACTTATGATTTAGACTTATGTTATGTTGAATGATTTGTATGAATTTTTTCTCTATGTTGGATTTGATTCAGACTTAAGATTAAATTTCTATTCAGACTTTTTTTCCTCTATATTGGGTTCTGGAAATTCAGATAATAACAAAAACAAACAGGTTGTGAACAATTGTATTACAGCATCACTAAACCGCATAAATAAACAAAACTCAGCAATTATTTAATGTTATGGTAGAAGAATCATATATCATAGCATCAAACGTAATGCAAAAAAAAAACTGTTCGCAACGTGAACTAATTGCTAACATAGAATAACCTATTATGACACGAAATTAAAATCGTCGTTAGTTTTTAGCAAAAAATTAAAGTGCTATATTACTATTTAAAACAGCGTTCTAATTTTGCTATTATATCATTAAATATAATAGCGTTTCCAAAACTGCTATCGTAGGAGTGACACCTACCATAGCTGCCGAGAACATGGCGTTTATGAATTTGCTATAAATAATGTAAGATAGCAGATTTTTAGCGCTAAAAATGAACAAATTTCTTGTAGTGAAACAAAATATGAAGCCCTAAATTTTGACAGAGGAAAATAGTAAACATATGAACATGGCATAGTCACGAGAGCTTACAATGCCTGGACATCAATAGCGAGACAAGAAAGCCCGATGAAGAGTTAATCGTGGATCTTAGAGACTCACAAATAATCGGTAGCGATGGTTGGTAATTGCACACCATGCCTCCGATCACTGGCTATATAGCGAAACAGTTCTTCCCTAGCATAACTACGACGTCACTTCAAAATTTTAAAAATATCTTAATCACCATAATGTCCATCGATTCATCGTTTAAATCATACTATCAATCATTGCGCAAAACAAACAAAAGTTTAAAATTAAAGGAATTTGGGAAGGAATACTTACCAATATAAGAAAATTATGGTTGATGGAGTGAATCTTTGGGAGTTTTTCTATTTGCTACTGGAAGGTATACTCTGGTGATTGATGTGTTTTGTGTTTACAAACCATCCTTGGTGTATCGGAGAAGGAGAAGAAGAAATCATGGTGGGCTGGGCGTTTGTTCATTGGGCATGTGTTCGAAAGAAGGTCTATTAAGGGTGTTGTGTACATGTGACACCTCAATAAAAATAAAGGGTTATTGAGAATTGTAATGGATGTAAGAAGACATAAATGTTTTCATAACAATTCTCAATATTATGAGTATGTAAAAAACTAATCTCAGACTTACAATTGCAATTACGATTTTAAAAAGATTTACAATTGTACATTTATGATTTTAAAAACAATCAATCGTTCTGCGATGTTTTGCGGGTTAAATATTATCAGTTTGTACTAATATAAAAAATTTGTCTAATTTCTTAAATCCTATATATCTAATTTAAATATAAATATATGATTTATTATTTATTTTTATTTATTTTTATATTTAAATTATTTTCAATTATTATAAAATATATAGTAAAAAAAGTTAAAATATTTAAATTTTCTAAAAGCTTTAATGTGGAGCCAGACACGTTAGCAAAGTCGGCTTTACAGTCTTGCAACACCTCCTCCTTTACTAGAGTTTGTTCTCTCTTATTTTTAATCAAGCTTTCACAAAAGAAAAAGAAGATAAATCATCTATCGATGAGATGACATGCTTGTTATAAAGAATTAATAATCCATGATTAAAAAAATAGCATAACTAAACACGTAAATTTTTTCAAATGTCAAGGGAAAAGATTTGATGCTACTATACCCAACAACGTTACATCATGTCGTCGGTGTAGCCTTAGTTCGAGTAATAAACATTATCAATCTAATATGTAAGTCGACCGTTCTTTGAACATCTTCAATGAACATCTATATTCTTTTCTCCATTTTAACGATGACTTTATTGTAGAGGCATTTTGCTCTAAGACCATCTCAATGGTTGTTTTTATTTTTCTTCTAAATATAGAAAAAAATAGAAATCTCAATTTTTTACTCCAATAGTTTCTTAAAAATAAAGATTTCTATTTGTTAGGGTATCTCTAACCTACTCTATCTTAGAGTAAAAATGCAAAAAAAATTTCCAACCCTACTCTATAATTGATTTTAAAATAGAGAATTCTGCAGATTTGGTCTATATAGAGCAACTCTATTCTCTACTTTATTTTTGAATTCAATTTTTTTTTTATACTTTAGTCCCTCAAATTTAAACTTTTTTATTTAATACATATAATCATTTTACACACAACAATTACAACACATAGTTTTATAAACTTAACAAGCAAACAAGTACTAAATTTAAAATAAACAACATAAGAAAACTAAAACATACAAGTAGTAATTTAATAGTCTGGTAAATTGCGTGTAGATCTGCCAAGATAGTTAAAATGTTTTAGTTGATCATATGTGAGAAAAATATTTTAATGGTATTATTTTAAAAAAATTTGTAATGTTTTATTCTTGTTATATGATGTAATATTTTTTTAATAAATAATTAGTGTTTAATTTAAAATAATATAATATTTTATGGAAATTTTGCAAATCTATAATATATGGATCAAATTGTAAATTATATAATTAAAAGGTATTAGTATATAAAATAAAAATAGAATATTTCTAAGAATATTCTTTTTAGAGTAAAATATAGAGATATACATTGGAAATGATTTTAAAAAAAAAAATAAGAGAAAAAATAGAGATGGGTTGGAGATGCAATAATGTATGCCTTTAAAACAGAGAAAAAAATTAGAAGAATACATTGGAGAAAAATCAACTCAGAGGAAAAGAATAGCGACATGCATCGGAGATAGTGATGTCAAAATCCCACAAAATATTTGTCAGACAGCGAGTTCGAACAATATTAAGAATCTTGTAGCTCCACAAATTAATATATATCTCATTTCAAAGTACTTCCCAAAACATGTAAAAACAATCAAAGATTCTTTCCATCATTCACTACACAGAAGGTAACCAAATTCTCACACCATAATGTACAGGGTAAACCTCCAAAAGAACATAATCTCTCAGTGGCCCTTGCTTCGTGGATCTTCAGAGTGCATAGCGTTGTAGTCTTTTGTGTAAACCCGGTGCCTCCTCTCTCTCGCATATATAACCCAAAACACCAAAGATGACATTACAGAAGCAGACACCACCACAAGACCCACATAGATCCATTGTGTGTATCTCTTAAGTCCCGGACAATGATCCCTCTCTATATCAGTGAATGTAGACCTCACGAAGTCACACCCTTGTAGGTCTGCCAAGAACGGTCCGTACTTGTACAAACCATAGCTTACATTAACCGCTGCAGCCATCTGGCTGTAAAGCTTTGGTGTCAACCGTCCCGGTGTACTACATGTTCCCGGTGTTACAATTTGGCAAGTGAAGTTCTTCCACACCTGCATAAAAACAAATCATAAGACAGACTGATATGACTTGGGAATTTATATATCATATTATGATGGAATCCTCGGATTACCTCGGTTGCATTGTTCAGATGGACCTGACCAGGCTGGCATTGGCGGTCAGAGAGATCAGCGTTGAAGGGGTTACAGAGTAGAGGCATTAGTGGACCTGACTGGTTGTAATAAAGAGGCCGGAATTGAGGCGGGAAATTCCTGTTGGTCATGTTGCTAATGGCATTGTCAAGAAGATTGACCAACTGGTATGTTACAAGCTTAGTCCGAGTCAATGTTTCTCTCGCGGTTGCATTATCAACACACGGTAGAATATCGTCTAGAGCCGTGTGAGCTGTTGGGTTTTGGACCCATTGGTCCATCGCAACACACGTATCCCCTACAACGCTGACAAAGCAGAAGCCATTTTTTTCTTTGAAGAAAGCTATCAATTATTGAGTAGACAAATAATGGTAGTGAGAGAAGAGAACTCACTTGTGTAGAAGTAAAAATCCACCACATAAGACGAAGGTAACCGTGACGAGAATCCAACCAAGGATCACCAACCTGTCCATTGATAATCACAACAAACTTTTCAGCATATAGTGGAACCAATGTAAAACAGAACATAAGAAAATGAGACTTCACTTACGTATATACAAGGCATTGCAGTCCAAAAATAGAGAGAACTGTATGAGAATAATGCAAGTTAAGTTCTGCAAGTTAAAGAATTTGCTAATGCATATAACATGAAGACTTACGAAATCCGATAAACGCAAGGAAAAGCATCACAGCAGCGATGATGACGAGAGCAAGTCTCCTACAACAATTAGAGACAAAAAATCATAAGCAAAAAGGTGAAAAACAGATGAAAGATAAAGATATGGTACAGAATATTTACATGATGTCCAAGACATTTTGTATCTTGTCTTGGTTCTCCATTGTTTTCACAGAAAGAGTTGTGGCGGACGAGTTTATCTTTCCCTGTATGTTGTCGATACTCGAGAGAACATCTTGTGGCAAAATGCTGGATTGCACATCAACCTTCTTAGCTGCATTAAGATAATCTGACACATTCCTGAGGTTTTCTGACGTGAGATTCGCTTGACTCACGACATAGTCCAAAGTATCGGTTGTGCTAGCATGAAATTTCCCTTGACCAGTGTAAAGAAAAACACATCCTATACTGGAATATCAAACACAAGATACATAAATATCCAGCAAGAAACAACGATGACGAATAGAATAGCTCGTGAGAATTACATTGCTGCGATTGTGAACGAGATGAGGAGGATAAGGGATAGAGCATAAGCAACCCGGGAATAACCATAAGATTGACGGGCACAGCAGCAATAACAAAGGCAAATCAGAGACAATGATAGCCCAAAGAACACAAACCAGACTAGTGCTATTATAATGAAAGGCGCCGCTGTATAACCAACAGACTGCACCACAAGCAAAGAATGATAGAGATTGATTAGTATGTCACCAATACCATACAAAAGACTCATCAAAAATATCAATTGGTATCAAACATCTTTCATCTATATAAGCATAATAAAACTGATTCAAGTAACAAGGCTAGTCATAGAGCTAATCCAAATTTCCATTGATTAATCCAGAGTGAATATTACAAAATGATAAAGATCAAAACTTTTAAAGTTCAAAATTCAGGAATATAAGAATCAAAGTCAAATAAACCAAACACCCTAACTACACTTAGTCATAGAATCAAAACTTTAATTAAAATTTAACTACAGTTAGCCATAGTTTTAATGGTAAAGATGAAAACTTTAATCAAAATATAGGAATATAAGAAGAACCCAAGTCAAGTAAACCAAGCACCAACTAGTTATGAATCCTAATCCACTGATTAATTCATCATGAGCATAACTACACCTTAAAAGTTAAAACAGTCAAACTCCATTTAGCCATACTTTTGATGGTAAAGATTATAACTTTAATCAATATTTAGGAATATAAGAAGAACCCAAGTCAAGTAAACCAAGCACCAACTAGTTGTGAATCCTATGCTATTGATTAATTCATCATGAGCATCATAACTACACCTTAAAAGTTAAAACAGTCAAAACTCCACTTAGACTTTTGATGGTAAAGATTATAACTTTAATCAAAATTTAGGAATCTAAGAAGAACCCAAGTCAAATGAAGCAATACCCACCTGGTAAGGAGAGAGATTTCACACAACAACAAAAAAAAAACATTTTTGGACCACAGAAATAAAAGACTCACAGTCAAATAATGGGAATTGCTTATATTCCATCCACCAGTGTAGAGTTTGAAATTATCAGCAGGATCTTTTCTTCTTGTTCTCTTTGCAGCTAAAATCAGAGATGAGTTCTCTCCACTTTCCTCTGCAATTACTCTTTCTATTACACTTGTTCTCCATTCTTCTTCTACACCTCTTTCTTCTTCGTTACCAACCCCTGAATCAATCAAACACAAATTGAAAAATCTTATAACTATTAAAAAAATGGAGAAACAACTTTTGAAAAATCTAAGTCTTACCAGTAATCGATGTTGTTCCAGTGACGACCACAAGAAACGAAGAGAGTAAACACAGAGACACAAGTATAAACACTCTTTGAGATCTGAAACACAACATTATGTCTGGTTCTTTTTTTTTTTAACTCTCTGTTTTTTTTTTCTGTTGTTGTTGTTGTAATGTTTATTCTCGATCGTGTTTGAGAAACAATGGGGCTCTCTCTCACGTTAAGAACACGATTGATTTGAGAGGCATTGCTTGACGCGGTTCTGTTTGATTCGTCGAATCATCGGTTTTTCCATAATTGATTTAATTTCCAAATGCAAATTAAGTTAATTTATTTTTTCTTTCAACATTTCGAAAATAGGTTTAATGTGCGCATTTGTAAAGTTAACCAATTTCTTACAAAAAGATGTTCCGAGTAAATATATTTATTAATAAGAAAATCAGAAGTAGAATATTTTAGTTGTGATTATATTCTCTTGTATAATTAAATTACGAACATAACATAAATTTTTGTTAATAAAATAATTTATGATAGTTATGCGGCATAACTTGTGCCGACGCGTCACAAAACAAATCTTTGAGAATAAAGACTTGTTGTTGGAGGTGACAGAGATATTTTATCTTTTGGGTACAACTGTCCCTTAGTTTAATAATTAAAACTTAAAAATCTTGAAACTAAATCTTCCAAGTTCCAAGTAATTGTAATAGATTCTTTGGTACAAACTTTCGTATTTACTATTAAACTGTCTTCAACTACCGTTGTGAATTTGTGATGTAAGGTCGAAGATTATTTAGATTTGTTACTATGTGGCCAAAAAAAAACAGATTTGTTACTGAATTATTAATTTCAAAAATGTTTATGAGTTTTTATTTATCAAACAAAAAATATAATACAATAAAATAAAATAAAAATCTTCAGAATAGAGAACTGACTAAAAATATATAATAATTTAACCGGATTTTTAAGTTTATTTCTTAATGAAAATTGAAAACACATAAATAAAAACAAAAATACTAGTGCTGAGTTAGATAAATATGCACATCTGCATATTATACCCAATCAATTTTCATATTTGTTGGAGATAATCTGCTTTTCTAAAAATAAACATATAACTAATTATTAATTAATCTTCACAAAAAAAAATCATTAGAATCAAATCAATTATTTTCTCTCTCTTCTCTCACAACAATCTTTCAGAGAGAGAAAAGTGTTTTCCTTTATTTCCGACGATGTTTTGTCGGATTTTGTTTCCGGTGAAATCCGGTTTTGTCTATTCTCGCCCAAGTGCGAGTCTATCTTAGCCACTATGGCTAGTTTTTTGTTTTGTTTTTCTCTCCTTTTGCAGATCTTAGATTTCTTTTGGAGAAGAAGAATTAGAAGCTGAGTGCTTAATTCAGAATCTCAAGAATCATCAGTTTCTCAATTCTGGTCAAGGGGAGAATAAATCCTTCATACCCCTAATGGACCGTAATCGGCTAATGATGAAGGTTTCTCTTTAAGATTGTGAATTGTGATGAGTGGGACTTGATGGCCGGCGTAGAACAGTTCAGAAGAGCGTGTTTTGCGACTGATCTGACCTCTCGCCATGTCGTATGTTCCAGCAGTTCATAGATCTGATGACTCGGATTCCTGTTTCTTTTCACTCAGAGAATTTAGCAAAGGCAGAGAATTGGTGATTGGAGTTTTAACTGAATTCTGGTAAAATCCTTGGATGGCAAACGATGATTTGATTAGCAGAGTTCGGTGGATTTGATCGGAGTTTCAGCCCGGTGGAAACGCTAGGAATGAGTCGGTTGCGTCTTCTTCCACCTTCAGCAGATGTTACACACGTGTCACATACACATGTCCCTTTTACCCATACGTGTTCGTCTATTTTGATTGTAATAGCTATATTGGGTTAATTGGGCTTTCTGTACTTGGGATCCTTTTCACCATGTATCCCTTTTATGGGTTTAATGAAACTGACGAAAAAAAAAAAAAANTAATTATTAATTATTCGTGGCGTAAGATTCACACATAATGACTAGATATTTTTCTTTTCTTGTTTAATTTATTAAGTACTAGATTTTAACCCGCGGTACACCGCAGGAACAATTTATTTTATAAAGGTAGCATATATAAAAGTTTGCAAAGTGTATCTATCTATAAAATATTTTTATTTTATAGTTTACAATTGTTATTAAGTAACGTCCTGTCAAATCTGTCCCGTCAACCCGTCTCGTAAAAAAAACAAATATATTTTATTAATATTGATCTTATTTATGATATGTTTATGAATCATTGTCTAAATATTTTGTAATTTTGTAGTAATTAAATGCTATCAAATATCTTTGCGGTTTGACGATTATAATCGAATTGTTATAGTCATGCAGAAAAGCAATATCAAAAGAAAAAATTTTATAGTAATTAAATGATATTAAATATTTTGGAAGTTTTATTTTAGTAACTAATCGTGTAGTTAATTGGGAGAGATTTTGGGAAGATTGTTAAATGTCAAATATTTAATTCGAATATTTTTTCTCTAATTATCAAAAACAAACATTAAAATTTAGTGGCAGCAATTGTAAATAAATTCCAACTACACGATTTAGTTCACAAAATGGCTGCAAAAATGTATATGTAGATTTATACTAAATTTAGATTTGTTGCAAAATATACATGAAAAACGAAAAGAAATTAAAACAAAAAAATCAAAAACTATGAAAAAATGATAAAACAAAAAACACAAACGAGAACCACCAGCATATCCTATGTGAATCAGTCCTCAAACCTCATAGCAAAAGGACACTTCAGCTTCTCCAGAAACTAAATGTAAAAACGGAACCGACGACATGTGAGCACCAATGAACAACCAAAGAAACTGCCTCTGGCTACCAATCCAGAGCATGACACATCAAAAGCAACTCAGACAGGTTTGAGAACACCCACTAGCAGTGGCGGAGCCACAAATATTTTTTATGGAAGTCATATATTAATGTAAGTATATTATAATATGATTCTTTATTTAACTCAAAAAAATTTCATTGCTGATTTTTAAAAATATTCTTTGCTATTACATTTGCTTAATAAAAGAGGACTAAGAAACATATAACTATTGCTATAAATCCTACAATTATAGTTCTTTTGATAATAATATAACTAGATTCTGACCCGCACATACGTGCGGGGTTTCATATTTTAAGAATTAGATTCTGACCCGCTCTTTTGAAATTTTTTGGGGAAATGTTTTTTTTTGGCCGGAAAAAATCGAATAACCTTAAAAAATAAAAAAAATATAAAAGTCATGGGGTCAACTGAACCCTCTCCTATCTAACCCTCCTAGACGAAACCGCCGTCTCTAATGAACCTTGAAACTCTTTAACAAGGTTCTCGCGATGTAAACCAAGCCGCATCACAACAAAGAACCCAAGAACAACCAAAAATCCAATCCAGCCAATGCACAAAGCATCGAAGGACAACAAACGGAGGAAAGAACTTCTCATAATGAACTTCAAGTCCACTGCCATACCAGAGAAGAACCAAGTCGCCACATTCCAATTCGAACAGGAACACCAACGACCCATATTTGGAGTCTAGGCTAAAGGGAGTTTAGCTTAGAGTTAGGTTATCCTGATTAAATCTATTCTCACGAGATTTTATTTAAGGGAAGATTATCCTTAAGGTTTCACGTTAATAGAAAGGGTCGATAAATCAAGAGGGTTGTGCTTGTTTTCGCGTTTGTGAATTGGTTGTAATTTGCTTTCTTGTTTTAATGAAATCAAATCATGACTTGGTCCCGTGGAGTACAGAAAACCGAACTTCATTAACAAATTTCTTATCTTCTTTATTCCGGCAATTTATTTTACCACATACGTACGTATAAGTGGTATCAGAGCAGGTTCTCGATATAGATCAAGTTGAATTTAAGGCTAATTAAGACTGCGATATTTACAATGATATTGATTCAAGCCACTTCAAGTTGATTTATCAATGTGCATCAGCTCAAAAAGCATGAATTTTTTTGGAGAATATGTTTGAGGGAACTACAAGCGTTAAAAGAACAAAAGTGGATATGTTGGGATCGCAATTTGAGAATTTAAGGATGGAAAAGAGGAACCCGTGGCTGATTTCAGTGCAAAGTTATGTGACATATTTAATGAGTCCTTTGCTCTTGGAAAGCTTTACAAGAACAAAAAGTTGGTCAAGAAGTTGAAGAGATCATTACATGTAAAATTTGTGTCAAATATTTTGAAGTTGAAGAAGCTCATAATCTAGATGAGATTGCTTTTCATGAGTTTGTTGGGATTCTTCTGACTTTTGAATTAAGTAAAGGATATGAAACTAAAGGGAAGATGAAGAAGGAGGATGAGTGAAGAAGAAAGTTAACATTGGATTTGCTCTTAATGGATAATCAATTGAAGATTCAATGGCTATGTTGTCAAGACATTTCACTAAATATCTGAAGCAAAAGAGAAAAGAGAAGAAGGATAAAATTGATGAAGATTTTGAGAAGTTCTTTAAAGAATGTGCAATGTTTTGAATGCAAAGGATATGGACATGTTTGTTCTGAATGTGCCAATCTACACAAGTATAAGAAGAAGGCTATGAATGTTGTCACTAGTGATACTGAAACTAATTCAGATAAAGAAGAAGATCTGATGAATTTTATGGCGTAGATAACATTCGAGTCTGCTTCAGCTTCTGCAACAGAGTCTGCATCAGGGTCTACAACATGGTCTACATCAGCGTCAACAATAGGACCTGCAACTGGCAGTGATAATGATCAAAGTGATGATGATGCTACAATTAAGTGATGACGAGTTTGCTGAGAATTACAACTTATATGAGTGATTGCTTGAGTAATTGCTCGATACACTTAACCGCAAGGTAGTATATGCGAGGTCGATTCACAAGAACCAAAGATACTTTAAGGATTTTCAAGATTCGTTCTTAGCTAAAGCGAGATTCGTTCTTAACAAGTTCATATAGTTCACAGGGTTCCTAACTTCAACTTTCGTTGGCTAGAAATACATTGCTCAATTCACATTCTTTCAGGCATTCTATCGAACACTTTTGATGCATAGAAAAACCTAGAATCTACAACATGGTGATCATTCCTATTCTAGCATTAAGAACATGTGAATCGAAGAACCTAGAGAATGAGAATTCCAAACACTAATTATTCCATTAATTTATTGAATCTCCTAATTAGAACCCTAACACCTAATTAGAGGATTAGTCATACATTGCAACAGAAATGAAACAAAGAGACATTAAAGAAAACATGTTTCAAATTGAATAATTAAGAATAAAGTTTAGAAATCTTCTCCAAATTGTCAAGAAGGATGAATCTCTAATCCCCAAAAGTGCTTACAGAAAGTTTCTTAGAAATGTTGCAGAAAAAGAAGTGTAAAAGAATAAAAGTCCAAATAAAATTAGGTGATCTGGGATTTTTATACCCCATTACAGAAAATAGAAAATCAGTCTGGTTAAGGAAAATCGAAACCAGTCGTCAGGAAGCCGGATTGACCGATCCAGACCTGGAATCGATCGATCCCGAGCTGGCGGACGATTTTCTTCGACGAATGAGTGTTGGATCGATCGATCCCCACCTAGGATCGATCGATCCCGAGCTGGCAGACGATTTCTCGATTCTTGCTATCGTTTTTGGTCCTAATGAGCCCGATAAGTCCCGAAAACATCCGTGTCCCGCTTAAACACCTTAAACCTGCAAATGACTCAAGACACAACCGAAAAGATGCAAAAGACGGACTACAACAGGACAAATGACTCAAAACTAAGGGACCTAAGACACCAAAAATGCAACATATCAACTCCCCCCGACTTGGATCTTTGCTTGTCCTCAAGGAAAAACAAAAATCTTTATCAAGAGAAGAGGTTTGAAAACACGAGAACTCACATTTTCTTCGGTATCATGCTCTTATCAATTGCCTGCAAATCATTATCACAAAATTCATCAACCCGTACTAGACTGTACTTCGCCATAACCGTAGCGACAAAATTAAACCCCGAGATCTAAAAGAACTTTCAGAATTAAAAAACTTAACCTTTTAACATTCATTAACAGAGGCGTGTACTCTCACAAACGGGGTATCGAACACGTTATGGGCTTGGTCAAAAAGGGATAATATATGGTGGCTCAAAGTGTTTCGGGTTCTCAAATAGTATAAACGGATGCATGTCATTATGCGAAATCACAGTGAGACATAGACCAATTAGGTGGTACTTAGCTCCCCTTAAGTTTGGATCAAACCAACCAACTCACTTTCCCAATCAAATCAATGAGTTTCTATGATGCTTATCTATATGAATAATAATAACTCGACATTTCTGGTTCCTTCATTCTCCTTTCCCGTCTTTTTTTTTTCTTCTTTTTTTTTTTTTTTTTTT
>Ga0041059_1002801_pt1 | contig 12632 bp, 6 predicted proteins | sample AraColnosormetaG_FD_56232 | JGI IMG/M metagenome (GOLD analysis project Ga0041059, IMG submission 56232) | Arabidopsis roots microbial communities from North Carolina, USA - Col MF nosort | ecosystem: Host-associated > Plants > Roots > Unclassified | place: USA: North Carolina | collected 2013-09-02 | reverse complement strand
TTTTTTTTTTTTTTTTGTTGGTTTACTGAGTTAATAACATTGTGTTGACGTCTATTAAATTGAGGATATAAAATACAAGCATGATGAATTGATGAGTATATGTAATCAGTTGAGTTTTAAAAAAATATTTGTGTATTCTTTTATACACTAGTAAAATTTGGTTATATTCAAGAAACATCAGATATTTAATATTATGGAAGAGCTAATTTTAAGCGCAATATAATAAGATTCACACGATGGGCCTTCTCATTACAAGAAATGGGCCTTTGAAACATATCTCGTATTTAGATCAGTAAAACCGGACGCGGATGCGATTCAATTTTGCATAACCGGATCATTGTTCCTCGAGATTACTGAAAGCTCGTGTAGATTACGAAATACGAACGAGCCTCGTCTACAATTAAACGCTAGTATCGGTGACCGAAACATCTGAAAAAGCATGCCTTCATTGAGCGGCCCAACTTACAAAATTTCTCTAGTTTACATTATTCGGATGGGGTAAATGTCATTTTGAAATCAAAATTTCATAAGAAATCATGTAGCATAATAGTTTGATAAAAGTTTATGGTAGTGTTGTTGATGTGTGATATTATGGTTTAAATTTGACACATGTTTTTGAGTAATAATATTTGGTGGATTTTTAAAAAGCATTGGATAAAGGTGTTTGGTAATGTGACCTTTTTACCTGTTTAGCTACATATTTAAATAGATATTTTATATAAGGGGTGGTAAATTTCAGATTTTTGGTTTTTCGAAAATTATGTAACTGATCATTCATGTCGTGTGATCAATGTTTCTAGAAGACAAAAAAGAACATCAAGAATCTAGTGGAATTAGTTGCTTTCATAGGATAACCAGCTCATCAACCAAACTCTGTTTGTAAGATTATATAATTCTCAATTTAAAAGAAACACCAAACCTATTTTAGTTTATATTTTTCTATTCTAAGATTTTAGATGGGTACATACGAAATCATCATATTAGTTGTCACAATACAAATGACTAATCTTTACTAATATATACACATTTAACAAAAAGTCCCAACTCCAAATACCTTTTTTCTTTACTAATCCCACCTTGCTTTTATGCTCTTTCTTTTGTCAATTAAATATATATATATATATATATTATATTTTATTTTATTTTCTCAAAATGACTGTTAGATGTTTTCTCTGTATAATTGTATTGTTTGATTCAGAAACACTTAAAAGTATATATTATTTGTATAATTTTAATTTTTGTTATTAACTACAAAGTAAAACAGTTGGTAAAAAGGTTAGTGAGTAATTCAAACTGTGAAAAAGAAAGTCGATTTACTTGTAGAATTACAAAGTAATTGAACTTTTTTTTAATGTTTCTTATCTATTGTCAATATATCTATAAAAATACTACTGCCAGACTAAAATAATACATTTTGTAGTAAATGGGCAAGATCGTTACAGAGACAGACAGACAGCTATCTCATCAAAGCTTTGTCTCCTTTCCCATTACCCAATTTTAAAAATATTTTGCAGCGTGTGAATATCCTTTGTACACCACATACTCTTTTCACATATATAATATTAAATTACACTAAAATTTGTGTACAACTATTACCTATATGTATATATATGTCAGCATGCAGCAGCTAACGAAGCAAAAAACATGTATTAATCCGACTGTCTATATATGTAAGTAACTTGCGTTTAGAAAAAGAAAAATATGTATTAGGGACTTGCATTGCGTTTCTTAATCAGAATGTAATAAGTTAATAACAATGCTGAAACACATTGACACTAATTTTAAAAAATCTTTTCGGTTAGAGCAAATCAATTTGCATGGCCAACTACTGGACCGACTACTATTGCAACTTTTTTTTGTTTTGTATAGTATTTCGTTGCGTGTATCTGCAATATATATCACCCATGACCCATGTCTATATTTATTGTATTTAAACGAAGGTTGGTCCAGTGTATTAATACTGATTGATTATGACATTTTAATTGAAAATATCCCAAATATCAACTCTACTGTAGTCCGTAGAGAGACCTGAATCTCTAATTTACTGTTTTTTAACCATGCCATCAACCAATCCAATAAGAAAAACAGGAACAAAATACAAGTGAAAACGAAGTAGCAATTGCATAATTTGGGACTCCAGAAGTTTTTTTATTAATCCTATAGAATCAAATTTTTTTCGGAATCAAATTTTAACTTTAACTATTGTATCATTACGCTAACTATGAGAACATCTTATATTATTATATGATTTTTCAACTGTTAAATTTAAAAGTTGATCATTTTGTTAGTATATGTTTCAAAAAATTTAATTTTCAAAATTATGTCGTAGTATATGAAAAAGCAACGAGTGTTTTATATGATAAAGTAGAAACTAATGATTTTGAACTAATTTAATGAATCTTTAAAATCTATGCCGGCTCCTAAGTAGCCGAGCTGAAAACCCATGGCATTGTCATGATTCACGTCCTGGACCAAAGTCTCATGAGTAAACCGGTGTCTAACTCTAACCATTGTAAGCTATTTTGCATTTAATTACAAAGTTTAAAAAATCCCCCGAAATTCCTGAAATAACTCAAGATATCTCCAACACTTCCTCTAGGGTTATCCTGTCGTCTTATTTAAAACCCGGAGTTGGGGTGAGAAGCCATCTCTCTCCCTCTCTATCTCTCTCCCTCTCTATCTCTCTCTTACCAATTTCCATTTCTCGGGGGAAAATAATAATACGACTTTTGAAATCTCTCACTAATATTTCCCAAGAAAACCTGATGAATTAAAAGTTCATATTTTCTTGGTGTTGATTGGTATTAGATGACTATTTCTTAGTATTAGTCAATTCTCTGTTTCCATCTTATATGGATAGTCTAGACACAGAGCAAAGATCCTTCTTTGGAGAAAAAGAAGATGAGAGACGAGAGAGGATCGTTTCTTCACGTATTGGTCGTAGATAGATCTTAATCGATAACCATCTAGGCCTTGATCTAACCATTCAATATAAACTTTATTTCCTTCTTCTTTTCGATCTCAATTGTTCCGACCAAACAAGATGAAGAGATCACGTGGAAGCTCCGATTCTTTATCCGGTTTCTTACCAATTCGCCATTCTACAACAGGTAAAATAAGACTCTTGTAATATAAACTCTTATACAATTCTGAAACTGCAATTATGTTTGTTGATGATCATTAGAAAGATACTAATGAATTTTTTTATTATATGATTGTGTTTTATTAATTAACATTTTAAGTAAATATATGTTTTCTGACAATTCATACTATCGAGACGTTATCCTGACAAGGTTTTGTGATTACTCATGACATCATAAATATTCCATTATTTGATTGAAACTATCCGTTTTATGAGATTGGTTAGATATATAGTAGTACTATTTTTAATGTACTACCTTGATTAATGATTTTAACAGACAAACAAATAAGCCCAAGACCAACAACTACCGGCTTTCTCTATTCCGGCGCCGGAGACTACTCCCAGATGTTTGACGCATTAGAAGACGACGGAAGTCTAGAGGACCTCGGCGGCGTTGGACACGCGTCTTCTACGGCGGCGGAGAAAAAACGGCGGTTGGGTGTAGAGCAAGTGAAAGCGTTAGAGAAGAATTTCGAGATTGATAACAAGTTAGAGCCAGAGAGGAAAGTGAAGCTGGCTCAAGAGCTTGGGTTGCAGCCACGCCAAGTCGCGATCTGGTTTCAAAACCGCCGTGCTCGGTGGAAGACAAAGCAGCTTGAACGTGATTACGGCGTTCTTAAGTCAAACTTTGATGCACTCAAACGCAACCGCGACTCGCTTCAACGCGATAACGATTCACTCCTTGGACAGGTATAGTCTTTGTGACTTTTTTTTTTGTCAATAAATTTAAACGTCTAGGCACACCCAAACAACCATCTTAGCCATTATTGTAACTAAATCCATCAATGATTCGGTCAATCAAATAAACGAACGTATAGAACATTAATAACATCGTTTCAATTTGTTTATTTTGAAATTACAATTTGAATTCTGACCGTTAGACTAAAGTTTTGATCGTCTGTGTTTGAATTGCCTTTAATTACGTTGATTTTTCTTTAGTGTATAAAAAAGTCACAAACTTATGCATTTTAAGCTAATATCATTTGTTAAAAATATCATTTTAAGCTAATTACAAATGATAAACCAAACACAAACAGATTTTTTTTTTGAATTTTGTGATTAATATACTAAAAGTTTCATGTTTATTAATTTATTATATAATTTGGGATAATAATAGCTAAATTTAAACAAATTCAGAGATAATCCTTTTGTTTGGTAGATTATAAAGAGTATTGATATTTATAAAACATGACATTTATGCAGATTAAAGAGCTGAAAGCAAAACTTAACGTGGAAGGGGTTAAAGGTATAGAAGAGAACGGCGCTTTAAAAGCAGTGGAAGCAAATCAATCGGTGATGGCTAATAATGAAGTCTTAGAGCTAAGCCACCGTTCTCCATCGCCACCACCGCATATTCCTACGGACGCTCCGACATCGGAGCTCGCATTCGAAATGTTTAGCATTTTTCCACGCACGGAAAACTTCAGAGACGATCCTGCCGATAGCAGCGACTCAAGCGCGGTTTTGAACGAAGAGTATAGTCCCAATACGGTTGAAGCAGCTGGCGCAGTGGCGGCCACGACTGTAGAAATGTCGACGATGGGTTGTTTTAGCCAATTCGTGAAAATGGAAGAGCATGAAGATCTGTTTAGTGGAGAGGAAGCTTGCAAGTTGTTTGCGGACAATGAGCAATGGTATTGCTCCGATCAGTGGAATTCGTAAAATGTGGGGGCAGAATTAAAAGCATAGAAAAGCTGAAGGGGGTATGTGGAAATATTACTGAAGTCATATTGGGTCGGAAAATGCATTACTCAAAATATTGGGGTTTTTCTTGAGAAAATGGAATATGACGCGAGAGGGTAGTAAAAACGAGCGTGTGGTGTTCCATGCACGTGTGGCCGTAATCTTTTCAAGGTTGAATGAGAGAGGACAAAAAAGTCTGAAATCATCGGGAATAAAAAAAATATGTGACGAAGAAATCGTTTTTTCGTCGTTTATAATATTATTTGAATAATTTTACTTAGGTGAATGTAATCGTCAAAAATCTTTAAATTCCGAAGGGTTAAAGATTCTGAGCACGACTAACTATCTATCCTCTTTTATTGTTCTCGTCGTCCATTGACGACTATGCACAATTCATAAGATTATTCCCTATGTACAATGTGTCTTTTTAGAGAAACCTATCTGAATTTTGAAAATGTTATATAATTTAATTTTGGCATTGATCTGTTTCAAAGTCGACATGATACGATCGATGCTAATAAGAACTGTTTATTTCGAGATTGAGAGTGGTCCAAATTTGAGATGTCGGATTTGATAAGATGCATTACCAAATAATGCTTTTAACCAAAAAAAATCCTCAAATATAATCAACAATTGTTTTGAATCGGTCAAATCTTCTTGTTGGTTTCTTTAAAATTGGATCTTCAATTGGTTCATTTAGATAGGTCTAAGTTGTATGTTTAGTTTTAGCATCTGTCTTACCAACTTTTATGATAATCGATTATTATTGATTTATGTGGTGATAAGTTTTGAGCTACAACACTGTAAAGTCTGTAATTAGGATAAAATGTCATATCGCATTTTTTGTAAATGGATTAATAACATACAAATCATAGCATGATAAAAAAAAAAAAAACATAAAACCATTCAACGTATGCATAATTTCTCTTTTTCGTTATCTTTTGAAAATTTCTCAGTAAGGACATGGAGATAAAACATGAAAAGCCGAGCCACATAATTGGATCTCCCTAAATATCCGTGTTTGTTTCTAGCCGTTCCTTTTTCTCCTTTTGTTACTTGCTTTTCATAACCTAAAATCTTGTTTTTTATTTGCCTTTTTGCTGCAAGGAAGAAGCACGATTACTATTTGTTTATTCAAATATAAATCCCATCGTTCGATATACTCGTATTTGTTCAAAAAAAAGTTGGTATATTCCCTAGAGAAAATGTACCATTCCTTGTCAACTTTCACTATGAATCACAACTCAAATCAATCTTTTTACCGCTTAGAAAAAAATACTTTATGAAACAGGTATCGTATTATTTAATATCACTACCTCTAAATTTTTAGCGCTCAGTTAAATTGAGTGTAACATAGTCATTGTCATACAACGTTACATCTCTGTGTGTGTATCTTCAGTTTAGTTATCAATCTTCTCGGGTGATGATGTTGTCTTTGATTTTTCATATGTTTTGATATTTTTTGGTACAACAAGTTTTTCATAACTGTACATACTTGAAATATTAAAACCATGAATTCTAAGGAAAATATTATAAATTTACTAAGAAAATAAATAAAATATGTCAGACAAGACGAAGTGGATAGATGTTGCACATGGGATTCTGTTCAACGAAGTCTCAGGAAAAAACATTTGTTTAGTGAGAGGTCGTATTACATGCGGCGATCAGTATCCTGATCATATGGATCTCCAGACGTAGCTGCCGTACACGTGTTAGATTTGCACGAGATCTATTTCTAATCGAACCTTTTGGATTTAGAGAAAGTCCAAAAACCCAAAAAGCTGTGGTAGGGCCCAAAGTAGAGCCCAGAAGACTTTTGCGGTGTCGCTTTCAGACAAAGACATTGGTGGAGAGCCATGTGAGTAGGACCCATAGTACATCGAACACGTCACTTTAAACGCCGTCGCGTCACCGTTTATTTTTACACGTACGCTGCACCTGCAAACTCCTTTCTTTTTCATGTTCTTTTTCATATTTTCACGGTAATGGTTATTATCTGCACGTGTATAATCATTTACCGCCGTCAAAAAAGTTGTTTTCTGGTCAACGTAAAAAGAAAATTTTATAACACAATTTTACAGTATAAAAGGAGTAATGAATCTTCTATGTTAAAGGTCGAGAAAAAAAGATTTTGGCGAAAAGGATCACATAAAAGAGTGAATGACAGATTTTGGGTACGAAGAAGTGTAATCGGTATTAAACAAATTACTTATTCAACTAGGATTACTAGTAGTAGTAGCTAGTTTCATCCCTGAAAACAATTGCAAAAAAGTTGTTCAGGTCGACTTCCACTATCATTCATCTTTAAGCACAAAATATTACCCACTATAACCATTTTTTAGTTATAATTATGAGTCGTACTCATGATTGGTTGTCTGATAATTAATAAATTAGGTCATAAGCCGAGGGAATAATGATCATTAGCTAACACTTGGGGTGACATGCTCCACTCTGTCTAAACAGCGATTATGTTGTAGTTTTTAGGGCATCTTTCCTATTTATTTCTCCCACTTTTGCAGCTTATATTCTTCTACACAATAATTTCTTTTATCTGTTTTGTTTGATAAACAGTACAGATATGATCATCGTTTTGGTTATTGTAGTATATATAATCATCGTTTTGTCATACGACCCTAATCCTGACCCATATTACAAACCAAGGTTATAATACAACCATTCGTTTCCATCACCAAATATTTTTTACCAATTTAAAGTGGAAAATCCATAATGTTTAATTAGTATTCGACCTTTGTAGCAGAAAAGGGAATTTCTTGCATTGAATTAGACGCGTATACTTATAAGCATATATGATATATTTATCATCTATTAAAACGACCTAAAGACTAAAGTTAATAAATAAAAAATATCACCACTTAACTGGTTTTTAATTGGAAATTTATCTGCAAATTGTGATTATTAATAATATTATATATCCCTTTATAGCTTTGAACTTTGATACGCCAATTATCTTTACCTAAGCGTACTTTATTGTCCGTCTCACGTATATATAAGATATAATTGTATATTTCTAGCTCTATGCGATGTTACTGTTTACGTAGTAATTATACTTTTTCTTAAAGTAAGTGTAGTTAATTATATAATCAAGTATCACAGAATAATAAAAGATCAGAAAATTTAATATTAAAAGTGAGTTTTGCTCTAGTGTTTGTTTCATTTTGCTCACAAATCAGTATTATAGTTCTTCTTAAGGATAGACATTCTTAATGACAATCTGCTGCTGAAGCAGATATAACTCGTCTTTTCGTTTCCTAAATAAAGGTTATGGTTCTGGTATTATGATTTTAAAACATATACAAGATTAAAAAAAAAGAAAATATAAAGAAGGAGAGATTCTGATTTTGGTCGAGAATTCTGTGTAATGCCAACTTGATGCTGCCCAAGTTCCCAACCATGCATGTGCACTTATACCCATAGGATATATGCTGTTTCGACATTTTTATTTTAAAATATAATACTGTATAATACAGTACATGATAAACTTTTTATATTAATCGGAAAGCTGGAGTAACCGGAAATTTAATATTGTTTGACGATCATTTCCGTGAAATTGGAAATTCCAGTCAGTTATATCATCCGGTTATATGTCCCATTTTGTTTTTGTTTTATTTTTGTTGAATTTGTGATGGACTTTGGGTTAAAGAACTTGTATGTGGAAATGTAATTTCACAAATATTTGTTATCAAGAAGGCGATTTCCAAAGTTAATTTTGAAATCGTAGTCAAATAATCCATTCTTTTGAAGTTGCAAAACTTAAGCATCTAATTAAGGAAAAATCATGAAATAATAGTAATTTTGTTTGTGTACAATTAGCAAGCAAATTATAAAAACTAAAATCTCCCATAACGGAACGTTGTAGGGCTCTCCACAAAGAAACAAGCTTGGCTTTTGTCATGGTCACCAAGAGGGACCCAAGATTCACCCATCAGCCAAATTTGACTCCCACGTAAGCACCACTAACCTTTCCATATGCCTCGGAGTTATAAAGAAGACTCTGTGAGTTCACGCGCTCCGCTAATCCAAATTGGTCTTTGATCCACCGGCTCAATCATTTCAGCTCGGCTCAGATTGCATCTAAAAGTAAAATTCCGAAATAATATGCAGCTGCTATATGGAACTAGCTCGAAAATGATCCCGTAAATAAAACATTTGTGATAATTGAAGATAGTTGGTTTTTTCTTCTTCTTACAAAATCATGGAATTTTGAGCCAAACGATAAACGAATTATCAAAGTCTATATGAGGATGATATCTTTGTGATTAAAACATTCAAAACTGCAATTATACGCTTCAAAACTATGAACTCTTGATTTTGTAGTGAATTTCTCAACAGCTAAACCATCATGAGTTGGTTTGAAATACAACTGATCATCATTGAGTAATAAACAAGTAATTTATTAGTGTGCTTTTTAATTTAGGGCTGAATAATTCAGGTCCCATAAATTGCTTGCATATATTAAATGTGATTTTTGTCGCTTTCAGCTTACTGTTAGAGGCATAAGGAAGAAAAAACTAGACCACATGTTTACCCGTCTAGATACTAGAGACTTAACCCATACATTATCTTCGAATAGTCGCTTGCTGTTCTCCATGTGACAGTGTGATTTAATGTGTAACAAGTTGGTCCATTTCAGACGAAGTGGATAACTAACCCTAAAAGGTGAAATTAAGTGATATTTAATGCATAATATCTAAGGGAACTCATAAAGTATCTCGTTTGAACAATACTAGAAACTTGTGTATAATTTTGGTACCTTTTATCTGTGCGAGAAGTAGTACCTTAAGGGTCGTTTCAGTTTTTATGGAAAATAGGGGTAAAAAATACATAATATTACGGTACTCAACAACATTGGGGTGGTGGCGCAGTTGGCTAGCGCGTAGGTCTCATAGCTAGTGAGTGATCCTGAGGTCGAGAGTTCGAGCCTCTCTCACCCCAATATTTCTTTTTGCATTGTTTTTATTTACTTGGGCTTCTTTGGGCCTCCTTCTGTTATCCAAAAGGCCTAACTTGGTTTTGAGCTATGTTCACCCTCTTTTTATTATTATCGTCATGTTCTCCCTCTTCTGTTATCCAAAAGGCCTAATTTAGTAATTTCCATGTCCCATCACTATTACAAGTCACAACACTAATGTATTATACTTGCTCCGTATATCATAAGATCTTATATAATTCCATCTTTTATCAACACAATCACTTTTATTATATATTTAATATATGTACGTAGAAACATTAACGTGAAAAGTGAAGTGGCTTTACCAGATTATAATTGATTTTTTTGGTGCTTCGTCAACACCACGAGGTCCATAGAACATGTTTTAAGATACTATATTAATAAAAAAAATTGGTAAATCATTAAATGTCAAGAAAGGTTCATGGAATAAATAGTGTTTATCCGAATTAAGTTATAAAACAAGAGGATCTACTTTGTAATCTGATCCCATCACTCATTCCCACGATCATGAACCGTACAAACTTCTAGATTTTCTTCTCAATAACTTCGTTTTCCCATAAATTTTGGTCGTTCTTTTTGACTACACTCTCACGTGCACACGAAATTGAAAGCATACGGCGCACCATTCTTCAAGAAACAAAACTGAAACTATTAATATACAGAAAATCAAAAGTCACGTAAATTAAGAAAATACTATGAGATAGTAAAAAAATGAATGCGCACGAGTGTGTTTTATTATTATTTGGTACGCGTTAGAAGCGAGTCCCGAGTCCACCGGCCAACGGTCACCGTCAGATGATACCTAACAAGTGGGCTCCGTAGCATGTTGAGTGTTTGTTTAAATCCCAACCGTCCATCGCTATCAACGCTTTTAATTTGCGTTTCTTTTGTTGACCCTATTTCGCGTCTGAATCGGGAAATTGTGAAACCAAAATTGAGTTGTTATTAGTGTCACGGCCTGTGACTTCTCTCACTTACATCACCCATCATATAATCTTCGTTAACTAACTGTACATAGAATCTAGGGACATTTTTGTTTGCTAAATAACAAAAATCTATGGATCTTCCGGTTAGATTTGTTTTAAAAAAATTTGGAAAAAAGAAAAGCAAACAGCTGTAAATTTCTTTTAAATGAAAACTAAAAATAAGTAAATATGAAACTGTATAAGTTAAGAAATAAAAATAAAACTAAAAAGTAAGTAAATCCAAAATTATATAGATACTAAATTAAATTCCAAATCTATTGATATTTTTCATACATTTAGTATAAAATAATATAGATTTTTATCAATTAAGATTTTCTTTACAAAAATATCATTATATGACAAATATCAGTTGTTTAGATTTTTTTCCTCAGATATTTTCAGTATAAAGATAACAATCATTTTCTTAAGTTTGACAAAAAAATAAAACAATCATTTTCTAAATTATGTTCTTTAATTGATCAAAAGCAAAAAACCAATCACTTTTAATAACGTAAAAAGAAAAGAGAAACAGTAATTTGACTAATTTTTTTATATAAGTGGTCCTTTACACGTCATAACTGCGTCTTCTACGAAAAGCCCTGTCAACATAGCGAAACCTTAATGACCTTTCTTTGGTTATACCGACGTTGAAGCCCACGTGGCAATACTTCACACGTGCACATGCGTGTGTATATATATAACCCACACATACATAAACCTCTTTGAGAGCAAATCAAAGTGTAAAAAGAAGAAGAAAAAAAAGAGAACGAAGAAGATAGAAAAATGGAATGCAGAAAACACAACCACCAAGGCAACAGAGGAGTTTGTCCTTGTTGTTTAAGAGATAAACTCTCTCGATTACCTAATACTACGTCGTATTACATCGTTCACAGATCTTCTTCTTCTTCATCCACCACCGTTTCGTCTTCTCCGTCGTCTCCGGCGGTGAAGGATCATCGGAGAGCTGGTTCGATGTCGATGTCTTTCGCTGTTAGGGAAGCTTTAAATGGTAATCTGATCGAAGCTTTAGGTGGAGGATTAATGAAAAGCAGATCTATGGCTCATGTTCCCAAGGATTATATTGTTAGGGATTTGACGAAGAAGAAGACGGAGAAATTGAAATCTACGACGGTTAAGAAGAAGACTGGGTTTTGGACTAAGTTGCTTCATCTTAAAGGGAAAGGCGGTGGCGCCGACGTCGGCGGGTTTGTTACTTCACGGCAACGAGTTTATTAAATGACCGACTTTAGTCTTTTTTTCCTGAAACTTTTATTTTTGACGTGTACAGTTACAGATTAAGAAAGTAAAATGGTGAAAATAATGAAAGTGATTTCTCATTAATGAAAATGGAGATTAATATTGGCTAGAAAGGCAAAAAACACTACAAATTATTTTTGTTAAAGAACTTGTTACAAGTTGTGATTGACAAAAAAAAGAACTTGTTACAAGTTGTGATTGACAAAAAAAAGAACTTGTTACAAGTTGAATATTGAACAAAGAAGCAAAAAAGCTATGAAGTTTCCTGGGATTGACCAACCAATCAGTATTTTTGATCATATCTTAAAAGTATATTTTTCATGGCTTAACTTACGTGTTATATGAGTGACTTGTCATATAAGACATCTATAATATATTATTTTTTGTTAATATTGGCTAGAAAGGCAAAAAAAAACTACCAATTAGTGCTATTATTTCTTGTTAAAGAACTTGTTACTAGTCGAATATTGACCAAAGAAGCAAAAAAGCTATGAAGTTTCCTGGGATTGACAAACCCAATCAGTATTTTTGATCATATCTTAAAGTATATTTTTCATGACTTAACTTACGTGTTATTTTGTCCAAAAAAAAAAAAAANTTACGTGTTATATAAGTG
>Ga0041059_1002800_pt1 | contig 12634 bp, 10 predicted proteins | sample AraColnosormetaG_FD_56232 | JGI IMG/M metagenome (GOLD analysis project Ga0041059, IMG submission 56232) | Arabidopsis roots microbial communities from North Carolina, USA - Col MF nosort | ecosystem: Host-associated > Plants > Roots > Unclassified | place: USA: North Carolina | collected... | reverse complement strand
AAATTCAAATATCATCAATAAGTTGGAGTGTATAGAATTAAAAAGCAGTTTATTATGATGAAAGAGATAGTTAAAATGTATAGTAAAATTGAATGTGTATGGTTGAAATTTTATTTAATTCAAAAATTACTAAATTAAATATTAGAAAAGTGTGTGGATCACTATTTACTATTCAAATTTTAAATATTATCGATAAATATTTGAATAAATTTATATCTTACACCCGCCTAAATAGGCGGGCATTATCTAGTAAAATAATAAAGTTGCCTAATAAAACTGTACACTAAAAAAATAAGAAGAAAACCAAGAAAAGGAATTTCAAAGTCCATTACAAAGACATGAGAGTTTCAATGTGATTGGGGAAAAAGTGGAGTCTACGTATAGGTTTGTCTTCAAGTCCATTGCGTAGTCGAAAACCTTTATCTGCAACTCCTTTGTATATGACTCTTCTAAACGTCTCTCTTATTGCATCAAAATATATAACATGAAAACGTTCGAGCACAGTGTTTGGTACGTAAATCAGTTCACCATCATTAGTGATACCTGTTAGATTGAAATAGTTCTCCAAACCCGGCTCATAATGAGAAATAGGTAAATAGGTATGACACGACCATTCGCGCTGCTCTACATTCTCCAAAACCCACATTGAACGACTATTCTTCTCATGATTGAAACCAAGACAAGCTAACCTTCCTTTATAAGACATCATCATCACAAGCCCAAAATTCTCATCCCATGGTAATTCTATCACATCGAACCGTTCAGATCTTACATCGAAACTCAATATCACCCGACCAGAATTAGTATCAGCTCGATAATATATAACACCGTTGATGCATCTGGATTGTCTATAACAAACTCCACCATGGAATGTAAAAGGGCTATTTTTGTGGTTGGTTTTAACAGTTCTCCATTCTTGATCTGATCCCAATGTTAACACCCGACACTCATAAAAAGCATTACCATACGGCATGCACACTACTTTGTGTTTACCATCAACTGGATCGTACCCTAAAGAGACTTTTATATTCTTCCACCTCTCATCCAGCTTGCGTAAAGGTTTGAACTTTCTCATAGTAGGGTTCCAAATTATAGGGGTTGCTGCTTTTCGAAAGCAGATCAAGCCGTGGACCGACTCGGTTAAAGTGGTGACGCAACAACGTTTTGGATAGGTTGTATGGTAACTATCAATAATCTCAGAAGAAGAATAAGAATAAGACTCGTTCGGATTCTGATTGTGTTGAGGAATCGTGAAAACAAAGAACTTGTCACCTTCTTTGAAAAAGAACATGAGATTCGGCCGAGTTTCAAAGGAGTTGGTGAAATATGGAGCGGTGGTGATTGATGACCAAAGCTTTGAAACACAACGAAACCTCACGACAGACTTCGCAGGCAGCCTTGAGAATATCTCCGAGGTTAGATCGAGAGGTAAGGATGATGATGAAGATTTTCCTCTGCTTCTTTTTCTCTGGATATTTTCGGTCTTCTCTTCTCTTTGCTCCATCTTGGAGAAAACCCTAAGTCGGTACTTCCTTTCCACGATTTATGCTTATATGTCTCAACTTTTTCCTTTTCCACTAAATTGGAAAAGGAAAAAATGCTTATAGGTGTTAAACTTCCATTTCCTAAACATCTAGACCGAGATAAAAAAAAATAGGCTCTATCTGACGTGATGTCAATACTTCTTGGAGGGAAATCGACTGTTTTCCCACTAAATTTAATCGTAAAAGATGTACAAAGAAAGACTTAAAATACCAAGACTCTTAACCAGAGTTGATAACAAAACTATACATAAAGCACTAAACCAACTAAACTAATCTAGTGATATTTAATAATATACAAAATTTATACTGGTGTGAGAAATAAATAGATTTTTTTAATAATATTTGAATTGTAATAGTAATCTACATTTTTTCTTTCATTTAATATAAAGAATTTTTGAACAAAAATTCAAATTTAACACATTCTATTTTGCAATATAATTTAACTATTCATTTCATGATAATAAACTGGATATTAATTTTATACACGTCATTAATGAATAATAACAAAACATTTTAGTTATACACACGCTCTATCTTATTGTGTCTAGTTTTACTTTTGATATTTAATTTTTAAATAATAACCCACACACTTTCAATCTTAAATGTTCTAACTCTTATCTCTAAATATTCTTAAATCACTTTTTTTTTTTAATTTAGGAAAGATAAAAAAAGAGGAATGATTGTCGTAGATTCATTTATCTTAATCTTCATGAGTATCTTATCCACTAACCGCGAGTAAGTTATCTCCTCTATTGATGATGTCCTAAACGATATACCATACAAACCAACTATTTTTGAATTTCATTGATATGCATCTCCGGTTTTTGAATAATATCCATCATAATCAAAATATATGTTTATTGGAAGGTTGCTCATTCTCCTGAAAAGAAAATATTAGTTGTTATTTCAAAAATATCAGTTGTACCATATATACTACTTCAAACAGTTATATCAGATTCATAAATGGAGAGTGAGGAGGTCCTAAAATTATCGTTCTTCCAAATCAAAAATTATTATTTATTAGAGTAAAAAGTTGCGCTAAAGGAATTTCTTATCTTGATTCTTTTACATAAAGTATGCTCTGTTAGAAAAAAAAAGAATTCAAAGACGTCAGAAATCAAAATATTCCCAAAAAATAATGGTTTTAGATCTCTCCAATCAACTAATTGAACCAACATCAAAATTTTAAAATACGCGAATAGTATATCAATGCTGTGTATCAAAATCTCATAATCCAAAATACTCTATCCAAACTCGAAGAGAATACACCCATATAACCATATCAATAGAGAATAATACAAAAACTGATTTAAAAGCGTTTTGTAGCGAAACACAATTTTAACCATCCCAAAAGCCTTTTTGGTACTGTTACCAGAGTAAGAGACGATAAAATACAAACAAAAACAAAACATGCAACCAAAAAAAATAAAAAAGAAGAGACAAAGGGGAGAGAGAGAAAAGAAGAGCGAACAAATTCCTTCTTTTTCCCCTCTTTCTCTCTCTCTCCCACTCTCTCATCTTCTTCTTCTTATGATTTTCAACTTATTACAACAACAACAACAACAAAATAATCTTGCAAAGTTTCAGTCTCAGGTGGTTCACAGTTAATGCTACTTGCAATGATGAATCCATCCCAATTTCGTAAGTTAATCTTCTCTTCTGAAAATTGAATTTGGTGTATCAATTCTTACATTATCTTGAAGATTCATCTCTGAATTTCTCAAATTTATGGGGGTTTTTTGTTTGTCGGAATTGCCGGAGAAATTGGAAAAAACGAGATCTTTGAGTAAAGGGTTTGTTTAATCTTTAGTCTTTATTGCTTTCCTTAAGCTAATTTTGGCAGATCTGGAACATAAACCCTAGAACAAGACCAAATCAGTGTCTCCTTACTCTTAGGGATTTTAGTCTCTGTGATACCTTAAATGTGTTTATAAATTGACTGTGCTTAATGGGTCACATTTGATTTGCAATAAAAGTTTCACAATTCTTCCATTTTCAGTAATGTAAGCTCCAGTTTTCAAGATTTACTATTTTGGGGAACTAGTTAGGTTTGTAGGTTTATTAGATCTTAGAAACACTAATGTAATGCTGTTTGTTTGGTACTCTTTAATATTCACTATTCATCTTAATGTGGAATCAAATTTGCTTTTTTTGGTCAGACTCAATTAGTTGGAATGAGTTGTTGAACCATTGACTTGTCTCCTAAGCTCTTACTTAATCTATCTGTATCATCTTCTCCTGTCTATTTCTCTTTATTTAATACATAACTCGTTCATGATTGCATCTGACATGGTAGCAACTCTTTGTGAACAAGACTTGATTTTATAACACTGTAACATGACCACACTTTTTCCTTTTGATCTCTGTATATTTGGGGAAGTAAGGATTTGGTTTAACAATGATACAAAATCACAGTTTAGATGACTCAGTCTTGTCTTTTATCATTAAGATGGAAAAAATGAGACCAATCTTGTCTTGCTTTATTCTAAGATGCATGCTCTATTATATTTTATGCTTTTGTATATATAACTGATTGAAGCCGGCCAATGGAGATTGGTGCTGACTTTTTAAATGAGCTGTTGTTGTATTTCAGCCAACTAGCATAAGATAAAATAAAATAGGAAAATTTTTCATTTCAGTCTCTTAAGTTCAATGAAAACATAATGTGGCACAGAGGTCTTTGCTTTTGTACCTTTCAGAATCTTTTATTGATTGATGATGTTTACATACAGGATAACCTCTACTGAGGCATCCAAATGTTGAACGGAAAAGAAGAGCCTAAGCAGAAGAAAGGTAAGGTTTTGATTTGACATTTGTGTGATTAATGTACTAATTAGAGATCATAATGTGTTTGCTACTTTTCTTATGTGGCTCGGTTCTTCATCGGCAGGTTGGTCAGAGTCGCTGCTAGAATTTCGGTCAGGGTTTGGGGAAAAGATGAAAGTTGTGTCGAAGAAACGTTGGAAATCTCTTGGTCCTCTTCATCTGAAAAGCAAATCAGTTGCACGGTTTTGCTTCTTTTCGAAGTTGAAGTCAAACAACCATGGTCCAGGCCGTGCACCAGTGTATCTCAATGTTTATGACTTGACTCCTATTAACGGATATATCTATTGGGCAGGCCTTGGTATATTTCACTCTGGTGTAGAAGGTAAGCTTTAGGCGCTCGCTTGTGTTTTCTTGTTCATATGGTTGAAGTATCCAAAGATTTGCATCTCTGGTGTACTTATAGTTACTGCTATAGCTAACTCTGAACATTTGGCGTTTACAGTTCATGGAGTAGAGTATGCTTTTGGTGCCCATGATTATGCAACGAGTGGTGTTTTTGAGGTTGAACCAAGGCAATGCCCGGGCTTCAAGTTCAAGAAATCGATATTCATTGGAACCACGAATTTAAACCCAACACAAGTGAGAGAGTTTATGGAAGACATGGCTTGCAGTTACTACGGGAATATGTATCACTTGATTGTTAAGAACTGCAACCATTTCTGCCAGGACGTTTGCTACAAGCTTACCGGGAAAAAGATCCCAAAATGGGTGAATCGGCTTGCACAAATAGGTAACAAATGTTTGTTGCATTTGAGAATTGTTGAAGAAGTCTTATTTGAAAGACTAATTTACTTTTTTTTCTGCAGGTTCTGTGTGCAGCTGCATACTTCCCGAGTCCCTCAAGATAACAGCGGTCTGCCACGATCCAGACGGGCAAATCCCGGAGGAAGAAAACGAAAAGAGAAGTCTTAGAAGCTCATTCAGCTGTTTATCATCCATCTCCATGAGACAAAAACAGCTTTCAACATCATCATTGTTCCTACAATCACCTCTCAGAGGCTGCTTACCTCCTTGGCAACTCAAACGCTCAAAATCTAACAGCAGCTCCTTGAAAGAAAGGTAGACATTCCAACAAAAACCATTGCGGTCTCTCATTCGTTTCGTTAGCAACACAAACCACGATTTATCCTTCTTCTATCTTTGTAATGGAGTTCGAAAACAGATTTCCCGCGCCATCGCTTTTCATTTGATTTTAACAGGCTTTCATAAGCCATTCTTCATCTTCTTTCTGTTTGTATTGCTTCCAAATTTGAATCTTTTCTCATTTTCAAAATCATGTATTGCATCAACGCTGTTTATATCTAAACTAGCTCTCTTAGTTCAAACCACCGAAGAATCAAAACGAAACCTTTATTCGATAAGCAAATACTATAATTCAATCGAAAAACGAACGATGAACATCATCATCATGATCATCAACAAGAGATCCAGTTCTTATGAGTACTAACAATAGCAGAAAACAAACCTGCAGAAGATATCACATTAGGAGCCGATAACACTCCCTTACCATCACGAATATCAGCAATCGTCATCAAACCATCAGCAAGATCCTGCAAAATAGATAAAACCTTCAATGTCTTCTTCTCCTTAATCATCTTCATCTTCTCATCTTCACCATCACAAGCTAATCCTCTCGAAACCGAGATCTCGATCGTCGAAGCAACACAACTCTCTTCATCATTCAATTTCCTCAAATCCCTAATCTTAATCGAAACACTTCCTACATAACCAACCAATTCAGCCCAAGCACTAATCTTCTGAAGCCATTTCGAATGTTTCGCATCGATCAGTCCTGATTTCGTTAACCATATGAATTGTTCAACGAAATAGTATAATCCTTCACCACCGTACGCGATTATGAGTAAGACGAGCTCGTGATTTGAATCCCATCGTGAGGATCTTAATGCGTTGATGTCTTGTACGAATTTTCCGAGACGGAAGGCTTTGCGACTGACTCCGACGCTTGATTCGAAGCTTTTGAGTCGGGGGATTATGGATCTGGTTTCTGGGATTAGTGATGATGCGAGGATGATTTTTGTTGCGTAACGAGAGATTTTCAGGAGTTTGTCTACACCATCTCTTTTGGAGAGATATGTTTCGAGATGATTTAGGAAATCTCTGTCTTTTGGTTTGGTGATTTTCTCTGGAGCTTTCGTAGCCATTGGAGGAGATGGAGCTTTTTCAATTGTTGTTCTTCACGGACGCGAAGATGAAGAAGAAGGAGAATTGAAGATAACCGGAATCGAGTTTGATTAATTGGTTTGCGTGCCATTCCCGAATTGTCCGGTTTAATTAATGCGGCCGTGGAAAATGTATAAAATTGGTTTGATCTATTTTTCGCAAACAGCTTGAGAAGAAAGTTGGACTTTATTGATCTAGATACGAAAAAGGTCAATACATTGGCTGCATAGGGACCTTATTATTATATCTTCCTTTGACCTACTAGGGTCGACTCAAAAATGAAGGTGGACTGATCGGTCCCAAGTATATATAGACCTATCGGTCTCTGATTGTCTGGATCAGTTTCCACACCAGTTTCATCTGATTGACATGTCTTAAGTAGATTGGCCATAACGTCTTATTTCACTGTTAGATTTTCTTCAAATCACTTGGAAATAAAAGCAAAGATCATCACCTAGCTTGTATCACAATATGAGGAAGATATAACGGTGGAAAATCTTCCACATGACGCGAAACTCCAAACCCTTATACATGATCTCACATCTCCAAATGCGTGTTTGCATCCCAAAATGTTTTTTCCTCCATATCAATCTAAAACCTGTAAAGGATTAAAGAAAATCTTGAAACGCACTTTAACTCAATAAAAGACATGTTATCGGCTACATGTAAGGTTGTCATAATGCTCATGTTGTTCATCTCCAAAACGAGTTTGATAATGCATGATTTCGGTTAGACTATTCCCTTTACAATGCATGAATTTTCGATGATTTTTGAAGCCTTAGTCCATTGGTCTCGGATCGCCATGTCATTTGTCGTAGATTGCTAACTGATGTTGCCGGTAAAGTATTTTTGAATATATCCTCTAACGTTTCGTTGTCGAGTTGATTAATGTAGATATTTTTCATGGGTCTTCGGCTGAAAAACAGCTCAGTACGGAAAGTTGGTGCTCCAGCTAAAATTCCATGGAGTTAAATAGGGTCTCTAGATTTGCACTGAACTTGTTTTAGGGTTTTCGATTGCATGGTCGAATCACAGATCCATCCAACACCTCTGGTGTATCGGGTGAGGAATCTTCTAGTTGGATGTGGGTCCATCCAACACATCTTGTGCATCACATGAGGAATCTTCTAATTCGATATCCACATCAATTTATTTGACCTTTTGTAACACCCTGGTTTCACAAAATATGGTGGTGCATGCAGAGAAGTTTTAAAAATTTGATTTGACCACCTATATCATCAAATTGCACTTATTTTCAGTCAAACATCTGAAAAGAACTTCATAATTAAGCGTGCTTAAGTTAGAAAAATTACAGGGAATGACCTTCCAAGAAGTGATTGTCGCAACTGTATATGAGCGAGGATAAAACACGAGAAAATATAATGTGGTGATATGTAGGATCGGTAAACAAGCCTTTAAAGCCTCGTAAACGTAATGGATCGGCTATCGGGTAAGAGTGAGCCCGTGAGCCGAGAGAGGACGTGGGGTCACTAAGAAAGATGGAGGTCGGGGAGTTACAAACGGTATCAGAGCCAAACCCAGACGAATGTGGAGTTAAGAGGGTTAACAAAGTCGATTGTGACGGTCTTGATGCGCAACCAGGACGATACGATCTGCTAGAGGGATGAATTGTAACACTTTAGTTTCATGAAATATGGTGATGCATGTAGAAATGTTTAAAAGAATTGATTTTGACACCTATGTCTTTTGATGGGTGAATTTAGGAGAAGTGATTATTGTCGGATCCGTGTGAGTGAAAACAAAACATGAAATAATAAAATAAAAAACTCCTTTTAATTTAGAAAAAGTTGTTACCAAGTTTCATCAGTTTTTTATTTTCATTTTATTGATATGTCGTGGCTAGTGCGCATGTTTGACGCGTGTGAGTTTGCATTTTAAAATAAAATTTGTATATATGGAATGATATGTAGAGATACTAAATCTAATTTATAATTATTACAAAATTTGTATTTTTCCTAAATATTTTCTAATGAAAGATAAGCATTACAAAATTTATACTTTCTTCAGAAAATATATCTTAAGAATTTGTTTGGAATACCAACTCTTGACTATTATGATAAATTTGTGTAGTCAGAGTTATAAAGATATTTATGGTAGTAGTTAAAAGATAAATATATTTAAAAGGTAAATTCAAATATTTTAATAAAAAAAGGATAACAAAGATAAAAAATTATAATTAATGCGTTAAACCTACTTGAACCAATCCATCTATAAAATGGAGTAGAGTAGTAACAAAAACAACACCAACAACAAAAACATCTCTCTAAAACTAAGAAATGGGTCGTAGAAAAATAGAGATAAAATTTATTGAAGATAGCATCGAAAGGAAAGCGACGTTTTCAAGACGCCGAAATGGCATTTTTAAGAAGGCTGATGAACTCGCGAAGTTGTGTAATGTAGAGATTGCTGTCTTGGTCATCTCCCCCACTAATATACCATACACATACGGTTATCCATGCTTCAACGATGTGGTTGAGCGTATTCAAAATCCTAGTGCTTCGTCCAAACTCAGGAGTCTCATGAAAGAATTGGAACAAATCAAAGAGTTTCAGGAGGTATGTTTCCCATCATTAATATAATCTCATCCGTTAGTTTTCCTTCTTCTTCGTTCTCAACATATAGATTACAAAGATGGGTTTGCTATTATACACAGAATTAAATAATCATTATTTATTTTATATTATATAATATTTTTTTTGTCAATTTTAGGATTTGAGGAAGAAACAGCAAAGAAACCTTGAAAAGTCCAATATGAAAGAGAATGTAGATCTGAAATTGGAGGACTTAGTTGCTTTCAAGGCGAAACTCGAGGCCTATCAAGCAGGTTTAAAGAGGAAACATGTAGAGATGGAGGATTTGTCTTCTCCATCGATACTCTCAAAGAATACAAAGAATAAGATGATGAGGACCGAGTATTCGTCTGGACAGAGCAAAGGAATGTATGAGTTTCGGGCTTTCGGCCCAGGATTTCTTGGAACTATTTAGAACAATCGTCAAAATAAATATAAATATATAATTATTTATATCATATAAATCAATTACCGTTTATTTTTCTTTCCAAAAGTTTAAGGAATAAATTTTGGTTGCTTTAGTTTGAAGGAAGTTGTGTCCTCCATCTTGTTATCTTTTCAATCGGATTTTCGTAATGAAATGTTTTTTATATATAAATAATATACAATATATGTGATAATTTTGGAAAATATGTCAAAAAAATGTGAACTTTCAAATTTAGAACAAAAAAACATGAATTTTCGAAATGTCACTTAAATACCAAAGTTATTGTTGACTTTAGAATTAAATAGATAACTTTCGTTGATTTTGCCATTTCGGGTAAAACGTTACGTCAACTGACGAAAAAAATAACAGAATTAAGTCTTTTTTTTGTCATAAGATATTATTTAAGACTTAAACGAGCCAAAATTACGGGAAATTAACAGAATTAAGTCTTCGGTTATAAATTCTGTTAACTTATAAAACAACGTCGTTTCAATTTCTTTTTTTTTTTACAAGTTGAGGAATTGAACCCGCAACCTGTGAGATATAACAACTTTCCTTTACCGACTTAGCTCGCAGTTATTTATATGTTCTCAGAAACATACATATTTCTATAGGTTATAACAAAATGCCCAAATTAATAAAAATTTAGGGTTTCGATCCCCTTTTTCACAGTCTTCCCAATTTTAAAAGTTCTTTCCAAGAGGGAAGTCGATTGATGACGTATCCTCCGAAAATGATGAGTAAATCTAGAGAAAGCTTGATCAGAAGATGAGAAGATGGTGGATTCTTTAAAATCGTCGAGGTTTAGATCTTGATTCGCGATCTTTAGAGTGAGCCCCATAGAGATGTAGCCCGAATCGGAAGTTGATGCCATTGATGCGTTTATCGAGCTTTTGTTTAACCTATATAATTATCTATGTTAAGCAGTATGATGTTTTTAAACTAAGAACTTACTTCTAAGAAGCAAGAGAGAGGAGAGACTTTAGAATTTAGAGTGTTTTGTCTTTGAGAGCTTGAGAAATAATGAGAGGCTGGGTCTCTTTATATAGTAGAGGAAAATAGGATTTTGTGAGAATATTCTCAGGATATGCATGACATATTTTGAGACTATCCTAAGAATATTTTGAGACTATTCTGAGAATATTTCCATAAGATTCAACTCAGCAAGCCCAATAACTCACAAGCATGACGGTCCGCAAGCCCGACAGCCCTTGAGTCGACGATGGGACGTCCCGACAACCCGCAGCCCGGCTCATCCTAGTTCGGTTCGGTTCGATCAGGTTTGGCCCAAGTGTCCCACTTTACACCCTTATTTCTTATTCAATACAACTCCGTTTTTGACGTATGAGTATACCATTTTGTAGTACTCTTTACCCGCTTTCCAATGCACTAATGTCCCGATAATTCCGTTCAGCCGTTTGGTCGAAATTTGGCGGAAAAGTCACCGGAAAGGTTTTGTCAAAAAAGTTCCAACAGGTATATGCGTAATCTTGGTGCAATTCACTTATAGGGCCCAAAAAGATAAATAAAAGTCTTTAGAAAGATAAGGATCGAGTTACTACTACTAAATGATTGATGTTGAATTTGTGAAATGCTGTAGGGAATTGGCAAGGGAGGAAGATGACACGTGATAGAATCAAAGTAAGGGATGAGAACTTATAAGAAAAAAAAATCATAATTAAACTTGCAAAAATGATCATTCTAAAGGAAGAACAAAAAAGAAAAAAATTAAAATTATTGCAAAGACATTTGACTCTCAACGTGATCCAAGAAAGCACAGAACGCAAATATAGGTCCATATGGATCTCCATTATTGACCCTAGCTTGGTCGTCTGCAATTTCTTTAAGTTCGAATCTTCTAAAGGTTTTTTTCACCGGATCAAAAAATAAAATATAATCCATCTTTCGAAACGTGGAAGATACGAAAATAAATTCACCATCATGAGTGCAACCTTTTAGTTGGAAAAAGGTTCTTAATCTTTCATCAAAGTGACCAAAAGGTGCAAGAATATCTTTACTCGACCACTTGTCTTTTTTTGCGTCCTCCAAAATGCACAATGCTATGTAATCATCCTTCGTGGTACGTTTTTCAACACAAGCTATCCTCCCCTCATAAGTTATGAGAATTTCCCTATAAATATCCGCATGTAATTTTATCATGTCGAATTTTTCAGATCTGACATCAAAACACATTAAAACCCAAGCATGTGTATGATAAACTTGAGCTATATAATATACAACCCCCTTGATGCATCGACCAGAACTCTGATAGTCAGAACAATGCTTATGGTACGTTTTTACCGTTATCCATGAGAATTCTTGAGCTGGTCCTAATGTTAACACTTGACATACATCAGAACTTCTTCTAAAAGGCAAGCACATTACTTTGTGTTTACCTTCAACTGGATCGTATCCTAGAAAAACTATTATATTATTCCAGCTTAATCTGGGTATGGGTAAAGTTATCAACTGTCTCTTGCTAGGGTTCCAAACTATCGGCATTTTTGATGTCTTAAAGCAGATCAAGCCCTGGACAGATTCCGTAGAGGAATAAATACTACATCCTTCTGGTAATTCCATATGATAACGATAAAGAGCTGAGAAGAAGAGTAAGACCTTTTAGAATTCTGAAGTGAATGAAGATGTTGCGGAATTGAGGACACAAACAACTTGTCATTTTCTATGAAGCAAACTAAAAGACTCGGCCGTGGGGACCGAGTTTCGAACAAGTTGATGAAATATGGATCGGTGGTGATTGATAACCAAAGCTTCGACACACAACGAAACCTCGCAATAGATTTCTCAGGTAGCCTTAAGAGTATCTCCGAGGTTAGATCCAGAGGAAGGGACGAAGCTGATTTTGATTGTGTTCTTTTACTTTTCGAGACTACTTTTCTCTTCTTCTGTTTTTGTTGCTCCATCTTTTGTAGTCAAAACCCTAATTTGTTCAGGCTGTGTTGCTTTCAACCTTTTCTCAATATATACATATATATATATATATATACGTACATCCTATGCATTAGGTTTTATTTTCTACTTTTATTATTTATTTGAAGATCTTATAT
>Ga0041059_1002799_pt1 | contig 12640 bp, 4 predicted proteins | sample AraColnosormetaG_FD_56232 | JGI IMG/M metagenome (GOLD analysis project Ga0041059, IMG submission 56232) | Arabidopsis roots microbial communities from North Carolina, USA - Col MF nosort | ecosystem: Host-associated > Plants > Roots > Unclassified | place: USA: North Carolina | collected 2013-09-02 | reverse complement strand
AATAACATATATTTTTTTTTTTTTTTTTTTGTGCAACAACATACATTTACATGCACTGCTTTTTTTGGTGGTCAATTGGTCTGTGAGTATGAACTGTTTCATGTTCAAATGTTTTTCTTCATATTGAGTTGTGTACCTTTTTAGAATATCTGATGTGACTATGTTTTCATAGCCTGAGCATTGCAAATGTAACCATAAGGAAAAATTACATATTGCTTTCAGTCAAAAGGCATCTATAGCTGAACTGAAGACGGGGTTGGATGAAGAGAGAAACCAAAGAAGAGAGGAAAGAGAAACTGCCATTGCTGAACTCAAAGCTGCGATACATAGATGCCAAATTGAAGCTCAGGAAGAATTGAAAAGATTTTCTGATGCTGCTATGAGACACGAGAGGGAACAACAAGAAGTAATCAACAAAATGAAGGTATGTAAAGACTTAGTTGTGTATGAATTAATTTTTCCCATTATTATGTCCTTCGAATAAGACAAGTTTACTTGGCAAATATTTTAGGAGTCAGAGAAAGAAAAGTCAATGCAAGTCGAAACATTGATGTCAAAATTGGTATGTTATTCTAATTTATTTCACAATTAGCCTCTTGATCACAAAAACTTGTACTCAAATTATTTACCATTTGTCATTTGAGAATTTTTGTGGTGTTTTATAGGAAGATACAAGGCAGAGGTTGGTGTGTTCTGAGAATAGAAACCGTCTGCTAGAAGCTCAAGTTTCTGAGGAGCAGCTTGCTTTTGCTGATGCACAAAAAGTACGTGACCTGAATGCAATTTCCCTCTTATTCTGCATGGTTTCTCTCTTTTATTTCTGTTCTAACGGGTGCACAAAAAATCTTTTGGAGCAGAAACTGGAAGAACTTGACCTTCAAGTAAAAAGACTGCAAAAGGATCTGGACAGTGAAAAGGTAAGAATGGAAACAAATTTGTGCGCCTTAAACTTTTTTCCCAGTTTTCCATTAATGACATGCTTCTGGTTCCCGCCTCTGATTTCTGCTACGAAAATATGATGCCATGCTTTTAATTTAACGATTGTGGACATGTAGCTAAAATCTTTTTTTGCGTAGTCTCCATTGTATTTTTAAGCTGAGACTGTCTTTGTTATGTTAGCAGGCAGCTCGAGAAGAAGCATGGGCGAAAGTGTCTGCCTTAGAACTAGAGATAAGTGCTGCTGTTCGAGACCTTGACGTCGAAAGACAGAGACACCGTGGTGCAAGGGAAAGAATCATGCTCCGGTAAGAACATTTGCATGCATGGTATAATAACGTTAGGCTGCTATTTCTAGTGTGTATGATTGGTTGGGTAACCTACTTTCTGTTTAACACCTTCAACCGTCAAGTAAAATGTTGCCTTAAACTATTAAGATTCATTTCACGCAAATTTGATTGGTCTAACTATTGACACACGGAATCTTCATGCAGTGAAACTCAGATGCGGGCATTTTATTCTACGACTGAGGAGATCTCGGCTTTGTTTGCAAAGCAGCAGGAACAGCTCAAGACTATGCAGAGAACTCTAGAAGATGAGGATAATTGTGACAATACTTCACTAGATATTGATCTTAATCCAATAAACAGAAGTCCCAACAGAGCTAATACGCAGGGAGATAAAAGAGCAACTTCCCATTTGAATTTTGCTGCCAGGGCAAGCTCGTCCACTTCAGGGCAAAGGTCTACCAGAAATGAAGTTGTGGATACGTCATGTGAGGATGCAGATGCTACCCAAAAGCATGATTGTGAAATCATGAGTCAGGAAGGCCAAAACACCCAAGAAGCAGAGTATCCAAGCTCTGATAAAGTTGCAAAGGGTGGCTTTGGCTCAGATATAGAAGGTATTGGTACAGCACCCACTTCGGGAACAGACCCTGTAGGAACAGAGCAAGTCAATGAAACTCAAAGTCCAGGAAATGATTATGAGAGAAATGATCATCTGAGGAAGTCTATTATTTTAGCTGGTGATACAATGCAAATAGATTGTGAAACTCAGGTACATGAAAGTGTTCAGATTGAAGGAGCTGTTCTCTTGTTAAGGAACCCGAACGATCGAAGGGATACTCAAGACATAGAGGGAGTAGGTACTATAGGGACGTCGGATCTTCTAGCTTCTGAAGTTGCGGGGAGTTGGGCTAATAGCACGAATCCTTCTGTACATGGAGAAAACGAAACTGAAAGAAGTAGAGAAGATGAAGAGAGTCAGACTCAAAAAATCAAGGAAGTGACCATAGTACAGGATTCTGCTGGTCAGATAGGGGAAAGTCAAACTAAACCGACAAGTCCAGGGGTCCTGGTCACTAACAAGGATGATGCAGAGCGTGGAGTTATTAACGAGCCAGTGGGGATCACTGATCAAGGGAAGATAAAACATGGTACTCGTTCGGACTCAGAGACAGAGAGTTGTTCTGACTCTGATGATGATCATGAGAAGGAAAAACACAATCCTGTCTCAGATTCTGATACAGAGGGTTCTGATATGAATGATGACAAGGGATCACTCTCGTCGGATCCTGATACAGAAAGAAGCCATGAAGTTGATGGGGATCAGAAGAAACAAGTGGACACCATGGACGAAGACGATAAAGCTACTTAGCATGATTCCCGTTTCAAGATCTTATTATGAGTAACATGTTCATGATTTTACAGTCTTTTCCAAATCCCTCTTTGTTTTGTATTCGCACACACCGGGCTCATTTTGTCGTTTACATTAGAAGTAGGGTGTAGATAACGCAGGTCAAATGGTAAGGTTTGTAACAAAACGAGTTGTAATTGGCGTGGAATGCAGAGCTAAACGAAGTGATTAAAATTTTTGAAAGATTAAGATGTGTCTATTTCATAACAAAGTATTTCCATAATGTGATGCAATGATATCAAAATTGAATGAAAGAGGAATGGAGAGGGCTAAGCTAGAGATGAGATGGGGCTAAAAATAGACAGCGGAAAGAGTAAGTCAGAGGAATCATCAATGGTTAATCTGAAATTAAAAGAGAGGCTTTGATGGTGAAAGGAGGAAGAGAAGCTCCTTTTACAACCATTTCATCATTTTGGAAACAGTAGCAACTCCAAAACTTACCCTTCAAACTCTAATCAATATCTTGTCATTTTTATGATCTCTTTAGTGGTAAAAATTCTTAGCTTTGATTGAGAAGATCCATTGTTGTCTATGGGATACTCAAAAGGATGGCTATAAATAATAGTTGATATAATAATAGAGTTATAACAACATTATAACAAGTTTTGAACACTTTTTTAGAACGAAGCGTGGATGGGGTTTCATTTCGGTGTTGACTATCACCTCCAATTCCATTGATGACTCTTATTACTAGTTTGTCTATGCATTATGGTTTCTATGAAAATATATCAATACAAGAAATGAGTAGAATTTGTAGTGGTCCTAGTCCTTGCCCTCATCAATTTATTCTCTCTTTTTTTCTCCATATATATCATCAATACATGTAATGAGTAGATTTTTTATTTTTATTTTTTTTGTCAATGAGTAGCTTGTTATTTCTATTGAATGGTTATGAGTTTTTTAGCTTTATATTATACATGTACCACATGAAACTATTTTCAAAGTGTGTTTTTTCTTCCTGGATTTTAAAGAAATACAAGATGGTAAATATAGTTTTGGTAAAAAATAAATTTGTAGTTTGGAGAATATGGAGAGTATTATTGATTGGGCTATAAGAAGAGGAAGGGGATTGGGCATGTGCATGTGGAATTTGGGTTTGAGCATTGAAGAGTGGAAAAAATAGCCCACAAAATTCATAATGCAAATGATGATGATGATGGTTGATGATGATGATGATGATGAATGAATCCATCGTCGTCGAGTGGGGAATGGGGGTTATTATGGCAAATGGGTATGATGATTGTGGGAAGAAGAAGCCAAATCGGTGGTTTCGTTTTCCAAATTAAATGTGCTTTGGCTTTTGCTTCTTCTCCTACTCGAGTACTCCATGACTTTTTCCAATACTACTACTACTACATGTATGTATGTATATACAAATTAAATATAGATTTGCGTATATTGGTAAAGTCACTGCACCCGATTCGGTAGTATCCATTTTACACTTTTTCCTCTTCCTTCGATGTTTCAGAAACCATTCCCTAAAACCTCGCTATCTCACGTGACCCATCACGAGCCATGATTCCCTCTTCTTACCGTTGCTTTGCGTTGCATGTTTTTGTATATAATTTATAGATTTTACCAAAAAAAAGTGTTTAACTAGTATGATTTCATTTGAAATAAACATATTATTCTAACACGTAACCATAAACTCTAATGACCAAAACAAAAGTTATCTGTGTTATCGTTAAAAATTTAGTCTACTGCCCAAAGAAAAGAAAAAGTGAGTGTTCATTAGTTAAAAATCTTAAGATTACTCATCCAACATGTAGAAGAAACTATTGGACAGGGAACAACGACAACACATGGGTGTAAGTAAATTATAAATCAACTTTAGAACTTAAGTCTTGTTGTGTATTTAACGGAATGATTAACCATCATTAGATATGACTTCAACGGTTTGAAAATTCTTGATTTATACTCTCTACCTTGGATGCTCGGGTACGTAATCTTTTTCCCCTTTTGAAAAATAAGGGTATTGTTGGGATTAGGATTCATAAAAGCAAATAGTAAACCGAAAACACAAATGAAAGAAAAAGAAATAAAAAGACAAAGACTTGTGATTTAAAAAGTTAAGAGAAACACTTGTACTTGTAAGGAAGATCGAGGTTTTGACGTACTCTAAACCTTTTTTGACTTCTTTGGCTCCTAAATAATCATGATTTGACCTTTTGGCAGTCAAAGAAATCTGCCAAATCACTTCATAAACTCAGATAATTGTCGAATAGCATATATATGAATCCTATCCTTTTTATTGTAGTAATTTTGGATTAATCTTGTCACATAGACGGTATAAAACCACTTTCTTATTTATTTACTTTGTCAACAAAAAAAGAACCATTTATTGTTATTGTGTAACGGTATTGAAGTTAAGAACACACAAAAAGGGATACGTATGTCTAAGTCTAACCGTAAACGCATTCTGACCGAATATTTGTATGAGCGCATTCCGACCGAATAAATTACTACTACAAGCATTTTGTAGATATGAACGAATTTATTTGTAAAGTATAATTGTTGAGGTATCAATATAGCCAAATGTTACGCAGAATTGACAAACTGTCACCTTGATTTAAGCCTTCATGCCACCGTCACCAATGTAATTAAGTTGACAAACAAACAAAACTTATTATAAGTTATAAACCAAAATTGAATAGTTTCTTATGTCGTGTGTACGTACCTTTTAACGGTGAATTGAGCTTTTTAGGGAAACCTCCTAAATTCTTCCAAATAGTACACATTTAACTAATCAATCAGTCAAAAACAAATAAGATATACATAGAGAGAGAGAAAGAAAAGGACAGTTTTTGTGATACATGTTCTTCTTCTTCATCCTCTCAAAATTTCAACTTCATCTTCTCCCTCATCACATTTTTCCCTGTCCCTTTGTAATCATGATTCTTCTTTTGCCATCATTACCTTCTAAAGGAGCCTTCTCTCTCCTCTCTTTAAACGAATAATGCAAAGGGAACACAAAACTCACAACAAACTTTCTTTCATCTATATAACGCCTCTCTATATCTCACCCATTAATCAAACACGTCTCACTTATCTCTCTTCTTCATTTCTTCTCTCTTCAAGCTCCAAGATGTGTTTAAGTTCTTCAGAAACATTTTCAGACACACCCACGAGATTAGTTTTATACCTCAAAACACAAAGTCACGTTCGTATCCCTCGTCTCTCCAGGTTAGTTCAATCTCCATCATCATATATACACCCCCTCTAGGAGATTCTCATCGACTATGTAATTACGTTCTGAATCACTATTATTTTTCCTTTTTTTCAGGAGGAGACGGATGTGGCGGGAAGAGAAAAAGATGGAGATGATCAATCTAAAGCTTTACGTGGAGAATCAAAACATCATAAGAGAGAACGAGAAACTTAAGAAGAAAGCTCTTCTTCTTCACCAAGAAAACAAAACTCTCTTCTCTCTGCTTCAGACCAAAAAACTCTCCTCTGTCCATAAATAAAATCTTACCATCATCACCAATCACTAAGATCATCATATTCTTCTTTCTTTACTGAAATAATAATAAGATCTCAAGGCTCCAAGAAAAAAAAAAACAGAAAAATTTGGGTTTTACAAGCAAGGGTTTAGTTATTATTAGTGGGTATACATCTAATTTTTATCTTCTTTTTAGTGTGTCATCTCTTTGTAATCTTTGTATCTGAGTTCTTTTGTTAAATAATGGTTAATCTACTTTCTTATTCAAAGTTTTGGATATTAATCTTTTTAATCTCAATGGAGGAGAAATTTACACAGCTGGCACGAACATCTCACGTGACGTGGGCACCCCAAACAACGTAGAAAATCACCTTAATATTAAATTTTTGGATTCCGAGTATCCAACAAAATTAATGATTTTCACATGGCGATGCCGTGACCGTTCCAAGATGGCAAAGCCATGCTGTTTCAAACAATATTATCAAACATGCGTGCCGTTTCTATCTCCCTCCTTTGAGGCAACCGTAAAACAGAGTATAAAAGCAGAACATAACGATCAGAGACCAAAACAAGCTAAGAAATATGATGAAATCATTCCTTGAGTTTTCATTCATTCATCAGCTACATAAAACCAAATGATAGAACCATCTCTTCTTCATTAACACCAAACAAAAAGGAACCAAAAATTAAAAAAAAAAAAGTATGCTAATATCGACCGATAAGGATAAAATCATCATCATCAAGAGCCTGAACATCTTTCTCACCCACAAAATGCTCTCGTCCAATCTCCTTCACCAGTTTCACAAACTCAAGCCTCTTAGACAGTGGCAATGGTACATATGGTAACCTAAAAACCGGCCTCGAAACTCCAAGCTGAGCCAAAGCAGTGTTGATTCCAATCGGGTTTGGCTCGTGGAACAGCCAAGCCATCAAAGGTAGAAGCTTTGAGTTCAAAGATGAATTCCTACCTTCAAACATCAACTTCCTCATCAAACCCGGAACTAAATTACTAGTAACTGATATAACTCCTGTTGCTCCATAATCCCATCTGGAATCATGACACTCATCATCATTCCCACTCCACACAACAACCCCATTCTCAGTGTACTCTTCGACTCGCTTGTTCCCAACACATTCCTTCACACCAGCTAAATTCGGATTCTGAGAAAGTTTGAAGATGGCACGAGGCGGTATATCTTGCCCTGTTCGACCAGGCACATTGTATATAATCGTCGGTCCCATATGAAGAACAGACTGGAAATGTGCAATCAGTCCCTCAATAGAAGTCTTGCCATAGTAAGGGTTTATATGAAGAGCAGCATGCATTCCAACCGCGAATCCTTGTTCAGTCGCGTGGATTGCTTCTCTAGTCGAATTGCTTCCAGTGTTTCCAATGACTTTGATGCTTCCGCCAAAACAGTTAACGGTATGGCCTATAAGCATAATGTGTTCGTCCCAGCTCATCAGTTGTCCTTCACCAGTTGTACCACCAACAATGACACCTTCAGCACCGTTTTGTATCTGAATGTTGACCAAGTCATCGTAGGCTTCAAGGTCGAATCTTCCATCAGGTAGATACGGTGTTTTGATAGCTGTGATCACACGTAGAGCTTTAATGTCGTCTGTGTTTGTCCTGACAAGCACAAAAACAAAACAAGTTCCAGGTATGGCATAAACTTCCAGAACAGAGAGTATATACTATGAGATTGTACAATCATATAACGTTGGTCCAGCTAAACTCTATCTGACAGACCTGTTTTTAACCTCCAAGCTGCGCATTGGGAGATGGAAATTGGGTACAACAGCTGCTTTGGGAGAGACCCATTTCGAGCTCCTTCTGTGTTAACAACACACATGAGCTTGAGTCCATACGTCTCAATGTAAGAAAAAAAAAGCAACTTTATTTATAAAACTGAAGTCTTTCTATATGATTAGACAAAGGAAGTAATAGTTTTTCAAATCCAAACCAGAAACATTCAATTGCAAATTTCAATTAGACAGGTTTACGACAGAATCACCATTGAACTAATAGCTTTCAATCCTAGAACACTAGCATTCAATTTCAACTAGACAGTGACTGACTATTCAAGCCAATTCCAGAGATTATTATGCCTAGCTTGGAATAAGCAAAACACACAAAAGCTTGAGCAAAACGTTATATGTCTGCAAAATATGAGGGAGAAGAGAAATAACCTCTTGTAGCTATTGAATAGCTTAGGACAGGGGAATTGAAGAGCAGAGTCCATAGAACACAAGCCATAACCTTTCAAAGCAGCCATCTTTGAAAACAAACAGGAACGAAGAAATTTACCAAAACCTCCTTAATCACGACTGTCGTCACCAAAGCTGGTAATCAAAATCGGTTGGCGACGGTGATACTAATAGTGTTGTGAATAATTCCGATAATCGTTGAACGGAGAACTGAAACAATGGAGCTCTGGTAATGGTGGCTGAGCATAATGAGGGAAGATTCCGAAAAGATCGATGGGATTTGTAACAAGGATAAAGCGGCGAGAGAGATTGACGGAGGACGAAACTAAAAAGCGTCTTAGGGTTTTTGTCTCTCTCTGTATCTCCTCAGATATTGCCACGTGGATACTGATTGATACGCATAATTTTTTTATGGTCAATTTGGGGTTTTTATAGCATCTTTTGGAAGAATTTATAGCACAAAACAATGGATAATTTAATCATATGATTAAGGAGGGCTCCATTGGATATTAATCTTCTCGTAAGTAAGAGATTATGCAAGGCACGTTCGTATTTATAAACGGTCCATCGTGACTGCTTTGTAATTTGTATAATTGTTTTTTTCTTTGCGGTCAAAAAAAAAAAGGTTGTATCTGATTTGTTTTTGTCAACGCGTCAGAATTGTGTTTAATTGTCTTTAAAGTAAAGCCCATTATAGGCCCAAATTTAACAAAAACATTCCGATCATTATAAGCCCAATATTGTAAACTGGAAACCCGAATCATTAATAGTTAATGAAATCCAATACTATAGTTGATGTTGGTCTATCTACAATTATAGTATTGGATTTGTTGTGCGTTATTGGATTTGTTGTGCGGTCAGTATAGTGTAATCATTGAATTGGAAAGTCAAAAGAATATCTATAGATGTCTAATCACTCATAATGCCGAAAAATATCAAAATTCAGATAAAACAAAAGTAAGGTACAACAAAAAGTAAAATGGTAGAAGATAGACATATATAATAACGTATATATTGGCTAATTGTGGTTGTATAGTTTAGCTGTCATCATGGAATTTAATTTAGGATCGTCTTATCGGACCCAAAACTTTTGAGACTTTGGTGTTAGGTCTCGAACACTACATTTTCTCCGATGCATTTCCAATATAAAAAAGTTAACTAATTCTTACTACGTCTTTCTTCTCTAAGCGCAATAGCCCCTTGATGAATTGGATCGTTTAGTTGTAATGACCAAAACTTTGACGAACAAAAATTGTTGATCAAGCGTCTAATATTCTCATTTTTCAAAATCTTGATCGTCTGTTTGGATCAATATCCTTTTGATAAATTAGGACAACAGAAATGACCGATCGATCATAGATTCATAATCATAGGTTATACTAAAAATATAATTGGTGGAGTGAGGTTATAAATGCAAAAAAAGAAAGAAAAAAAAGAGAGAGTGAGAGGAAATGAATGATGGGCAAAGTGGGAGGGAGGTGGCTTTGGAAGTAAGGAACTCTCTCTTTCTTCTCACTTTCACTCATCGCCTCGTAAAGGAACTTTTCTTCTTTCTCTCTCAGAGACATGCACGTGCGTCGGTGCATCATCCAATGCTCTTCTCTTCCCCAACCTTAATTGCTTTCTCATCTCTCACTTACAAAACCCTGCTCACACAATTTCTATATGTATACATACTTCCATCAAATCCATGTCTATATATGCAACTTGATCAAGTGAGTTAGTCAATTATACAATCATATATCATTCTCTTGTTCCAAGTTCTAGAATCTAATTCCTAGTCAATACCTTTTTCAATAACCAAAAAGTGATTATGAAAATTAGTTTAGATTTTAATATTTGGATGTTTATACAAAGATTTTCGTGTAAATGTAAAGTATCTGCCAAATGCAATCACCTTGTTCCCAAGTCTTGTTCTTGTCATTATGCCTCTTGCCTCACCATCTTCTAACCAACCTCGGAACAATCATCTTTTTTTTTCTTATGTCTTCCAACTTAAGTTAAATTATAAATATCTACAGCCGTTTAAACTTTAAAATAAAAATAACCGTTGTTAACTCTTTGAACAGAAAAAAGTACAAACAACGTGATTTTGGAAAATGAGTTTAGAGTTTGATTAATCAGCAGTAACGGACTTGAAGAAATTCATTTGACCTATTACCCAAAATCTAACGGAAGAACATAACAATTTGACATTGTTAGTGACCTGTTTAACCTTAATCACAACCTTTCAACGATATAATAACTATGCACTAGAATTCAACATACATAGATAGACACAAAGCTAATTATCACCAACACATGAAAATAAAAACTCGAAAATCAACAATTTTATAATCTGCTAGTCAACGCAAAACACAAACCCCCTCTCAAACCTAATAGATCGATCAATCCCATGACCAAAACGATTCTCTTCGATTCATACGTACCACGAATCTTCGTCAAAGACTACAATTATCTTTAGAAAACAAAGAAGAAGAAAAAGAAAATTAAAACTTGACAGAAGAGAGATTATAAATTAAAAACAACGAACGTATCTAACTTGTTTTTTCTTCGCGATTTAGAAAGATGGTCTCGGAGTTCCCCAATAAGCTTCAGCTGGCAATTGAACAGAATTCATAAGATTCGGAGGCAACCCTTGTATAAACGACGTCGGATCTTGCATCAACTGTTGTTGCTGTTGCTGCTGCGTCTGAGTTTGCGTTTGCGTTCCACCACCCATTGTTGCGTTTCCATCGATATTATTAGCAACCGCTCCAGCTGTTTGCTCTTCTTGATCGTCTTCCTCCAACGGCAGTCTCTCATACGCAGCGTTTCCAAACGAAGCTGCCATAATCACTACAGGTCCTGAAGCCATGAGTGGACCAACCACGCTTCCTCCAACAACCTGTCCCTGACCACCGGCTAAGTAAATCGTTAGACCTGACGCAGCTGGTGGAGCCGGAGGAGGAAGGAATGATCCCGAGAGAGAAAGAATCTCGAAACGTCCGTGTAAGTTAACGACAGATGAGCCACCACCAGGTACTGAAGCTGGTTGTCTTATGGTAACGTTGGTAACGGCGCCGTTTCCGCTCAAAACGCAGATGCCACGTTGGCGACGGCGAGCGAAGACGGTGACACTTTCCATGACGTCACATCCGTTTGCTACTTCCATGACATGAGATTTGAGAGCGTTTGCGCTGTCTCGAGTGATGATGATTGGCGGTTTTGGTTTGTTCTTAGATCCCGCTGGTCTGCCACGTGGCCTTCTCGTGATGTGATTATCTCCTCCTCCTCCGCCGCCGCTTTCTCCACCGGAGCCAGGAGTACTTTGATCTTTTCCGGCTGAAGAGTGCTCGTTGGGATCGATATCAGCATCTCGGTCACGTTTTAGCCCACCGATTCGGTGCTGGTCTATATCGTGGCCGTGATTCTGTTGCTGCTGCTGCTGCTGATGCTGGAATTGATGGTGTGGGTGAAGATGGAGATCTCTTGAGAGAAAAGGTGGAGGAAGAGAGCGAGAGACCTGATCCATTACTTGATATAAAAAGCAAACAAAAAGTAAACAATTGAAACCCTAATTTAGTTAATCTCTCCTCTTCTCATCCACTCAACTCACAAAACCAGAATCTTAGCTTGAGGGATGTACAATAACTCAATTAAATTAATCTAAGGAGAAAAAAATCTGAAGTAGAGAAATTAAGAGAAGGGTAATACAAAAGTCATATACATGTAAGACGAAACTGGAGCTGCACTAGTAATACATGTAGATGAAGCTTGTAAGAAGAAGGAGAGAGAGATGGGTTTAGGGTTAGGTCAGAGAGGAGGAGGAGGTTAAGGTTAAGATGAATGATGAATGGGTTAGTTTTGGTTTAGATAGACAGCGTGCCGCATGGGCGGTGTGTGGGTCCTACCTACTGCATCACTTTGTGGGCTCTACAATTTTTTTCTTTAAAAATATTTCTCTTTGTTAGTTGTGTAATAATTTTCAGTTGTGTTTCGTCTCCCTTTAATTGAAAATTTGAAGTATAAGGTTTTTTTCTTTTTTAGTCTATGAAAATATTGGATGAGGTTTACTAGATAGTCCATGGATGCGTGAGATTATATCAAACATTATAATGGACACACAAATTGAAGCGCACGAGTCTTATATTAAATCTGATCAAAGGATACTAATTAAAAAAAAATGAAGCTCATGATGAAACTGATGCATATATGCATGATTTTGTAGGTGGTACATGCCTTAATGTACGGTCTTTTAATTACATTTTATCAATTCACGAGTCTTATTTTTTTAGCAAACAGTCACGAGTCTTTTCATTATATTATGTTTCTCGATGTAACGGTAGAACATAAAAAAAAAAAAAAAAAAAA